>OIFE01000056.1_pt1 | contig 133108 bp, 121 predicted proteins | sample 1581921 | NCBI WGS metagenome assembly OIFE01 (sample SAMN04414075, study PRJEB24778) | human gut metagenome | material: faecal | host: Homo sapiens | reverse complement strand
CGTATCTTCTGGTCCGTATGGAAGGCAGAATTGAAAAGCTGAGTGCCAATATCGATACCCTAACCCGTGTATTGCAGGAAAGACTTGTGATGCAATTTCCATATGCACAGCAGTAAATAGTATATACAAGCAAAAATATACTAAAGACTAATCATATGGCACAGGGGCTGTCGTACACAAAGTACGGCAGCCCATCTTTATAGAAAAGGAAAATAATATGCGCTATAAAATAATTACCTATACTCTCTTTCTTCTCTTTGCACTTGGTCTTATCGGCATAGCCTCCATAGTCAGCGCACAGGCGAGGCCTGCCAGCACCTATACAGCACATGTGGTACGCATTATAGATGGTGATACCATTCATGTACGCGATATAACAGGCGAAGCACACCGCATCCGCCTTGCTATGATAGATGCACCGGAAAGGGAGCAGCCCTTTGGCACGGAATCAACAAAAAAACTAAGCGAACTGTTACGACAAGGCACAGTCCGCTTGAAAGTTAAGTGTATTGATAAGTATAACCGTGAAGTTGCTTTTGTATATTGCGAAGGAAAGGACGTGAGCGCCGAAATGCTGAAAGAAGGCATGGCACTGCATTACCACATGAACTTCGATAAATGCGAAATATACGATAAATTTGAGGCAGCAGCAAAGCACTGCCGCCAAGGCTTATGGTCACAGGAAAAAATAGAAAAGCCTTGGGATTTTAGAAGAAAACATCGGAAGGAGAATGAATAATGTTTATCAGAACTTTTACAGCACCTAATTGGCCATCTGACTTTGCTGTTTCAAATCATTCACTGGGAGATAATTGCACGGAAGAAAATTATTATGATAACCATTGGGATTATATGAACCGTTTGCCGGATTACATCAACAGCGATACAATTACTAATCTGGTATATGATGTTGGTGATTGGTATTTTTCTGCTGATGGCAAATACAAAGATTATTATTATGTGATGGCTTTCGTTAACTGGTCTAAGGCACCAGTCATTCTTTCTATGCACCAAACGGAAGAAGAAGCACAGGAGAAAATTAAGCTTTTGGCTATAGAACTGAACAATAAATAATAAAATGCTCCGCCTACCCTAAAAAAAGAGTAAGCGGAGCATTTTTATTGTTGACAAAATGAAGTTAAGTAACTACCCAACCAATTATTTATCTGCCGTATTACTCAGATAAATTATATGATAAACGCAAGCAGGATAAACTATCTTCAAATTTCTCCTGCTTATTTTTTTGCGTTAGGGGGTGAATAAAACGACAAAAAAAGCCATTAGTATAGTGAGAACACAAAAACAACCGCTTAAGCGCTTTTCCCCAAGCACCCAAGCGGTCATTCACAGCCTTATTCACTTCTCGTACTTAAACTCAAACACGCCAAAGCCCTTTCCCTGCGTCAGATGACTAACGTCATTCAGGCGGAAAACAGCATGCTCATGCCATTTGTTAATCCCCAGAACAGTTACGCTGGCAGGCTGCACATCAACCGAAAAGTTAAAGGCCGCCACCTGCTGCATATCCATTCCCAGCCAACGGAAAATTATATTCTGAATCGTTCCCTTATGTGCAACAATCAGCAGATTTTCCTTGTCGACATCCGCACAATGCCACAAGCCGTGTACATTACGGCGATAGAACTCATTGCGCGTTTCACCGCCGGGATAGTTGCGGTGATCCAGCTCCTGCTCGGAAGCAGGCTTGCAAAAATGCTTCTTGGCCTCCTCCTCGGTCATGCCGGCAGCAATGCCGTTATTCTTTTCTCTCAGGAATCGGCAATGCTCTATTTCGCCCTTAAAGCCAAGCTCCTCGGCAATAATCTGCGCCGATGCGGAAGCGCGCTGCAAATCACTTGCCAAAATCCGCAGCTTGCAATTGCGTCCGGCAAAATCCTTCGCCAGCTTTACCGCAACAGCCTTTATCTGCGCCCTTCCCTTTTCGGTCAGCTGCGAATCCGTCCAGCCGCCGGTCAATCTTTGCGTGTGATGCGTTGCTTCACCATGCCTCACTAAGATAATCATCATTCAGCCTCCGACTATTCTTCGTTATGACTGGCATAGTTTTTGAGCAGCTCAACCTGCGTTTCCAACAGATGCAGCATATTTTTACGATGCAGCGCCGCCTTTTTCACCTGCTCGTTATAAGCCTGTTCGGCCATAGCAGCCTTGGCATCAGCCTCAAAAATGATTTTACGGCTGCGTTCCTCTGCATCTCCCACCAGTTTACGATATTTAGTATTTGCATCCAGCATCATTCTGCCGGCTTCGCTGCGAGCATCCTCCAGCAGCTTGTTAGCCTCGCTGGCAGCACTGTTGGCGCGTTTTTTGCAGACATCCTCGGTAGTAATGCGCAGTTTATCGGCATCTACCTCGGCACTGCTGCGAAGCTTTTCGGCATAGGACTTGGCTTCTTCACGCAGCTTATTGCATTCAGCCATCGCTGCCTGCAGCATGTTATCGGTTTTATTCTTCGTCTGATTATACAAATCCTCGGCATGCGCCATAGTATCGTCGTGCAGCTTCTGCGCCGCAGCCTTCGCTTCGCTCAGCTGCTGCTCGCACTTCACTGCCGTTTCCTTCTCCAGCAGCGCCGCCTTCTTTTCACTGGCGTTCTTCACCTCGTCAGCAGTTTCCTGCGCCACAGCCAGAGTGCTCTGCATGGTAGCCTCCATCTGCTGATAATATTCCAGCTTGGAGCTGACGCGCTCGATAGTTTCCTTCTGCTCCAGATTATCCAGATAAAGGTATTCGTATTCCTTAATCAGCTTGGCAAGAAACTTGTCTACCTCTTCTACCTCATAGCCACGAAAACCCTTGGTAAAAGTTTTTTTCTTTAAATCCTCCGGATTAAGCATGGTTTATCCTCCTAGATATAACGCTTCAGCGTTACGCTGATGCGTCCTTTTTTAGTAGTGCCGCGGATTTCCTCAATCTCTACTCGTCCACGGCCGCGGAAGGAAATTACATCGCCCTCGTTCACCGGCTGTGCCGCCTTCTTGGCCTCTTTCCAGTTTACCTTGACATTCAGGCTTTTGATTTCATCCGCCATACGGCTGCGGCTTACGCCATAGCCTGCCGCTGCCACGGCATCAAGACGCAAATCAGCGACTGTAGCGTTAATCAGCTTAACCTTTTCTTCCTTCTGCAGCAATTCCTCGCGGGGAATTTCCGTAAGCGTTACCGGCGCAGAACCGATCTGCGTCAGATTACCGGTAAGATAATTTACCAGTGATTTTTCTACCGCGAACTGCGCTCCCTCGGGCACAAAAACTATATCGCCCAAGGCCTCGCGCTTGCAGCCCGTGCCCATAAACGCACCCAGAATATCGCGGTGCGACAAATCATAATAGCGCTTATCCCAGGCCGCCAGAAAATAGGCCATTCCGAAATCCGGCTGACCGTAAAAATCATCGGCAACAAAGGCAGCCTTCACCCTTTCGGCATTACTGAAGCCGCCGTCGCTTTCCAGACGCACATTTTCGTAGTTCGCCGCAATAATTTCCGCAACGTTATAGGCATGAGGATCAAGAAACTCGCTCACACGGAACTTGCGTGATTTATTGGCGCCCTCGGCCAAGTCCAGCAGCTTGGCCGCCAGCTGTTCGTCACCGCCGGCTTTAAAGTAACGCAGAATTTTTTCTCTGTCTGCCATAAATTATTTCCCCTGTAATTCCTTATCTCTTTGCAGCACTGCCTGCACCGCATCATAAAAAGCACCGCGCACGCCATGGTTTTCCAAAGCATGGATACCGGCAATAGTCGTGCCGCCGGGACTTGTTACCTGGTCGCGCAGCTGTGCCGGATGCAGGCCGCTTTCTACGCACAGCTTGCCGCTGCCTGCCAATGTCTGTGCCGCCAGCTTGATAGCCAGTGCACGCGGCAGACCGGCACGCACACCTGCATCAGCCAGTGCATCGATAATCACAAAGCAATATCCCGGTCCGCAGCCGGAAATAGCGGTAATCGCCTGTAATGCTTTCTCATCTACAAATTCTATTTCGCCGCAGCTGCTGAAAATTGCTGCCGCAGTCTGCTTCATCGGCTCGGTTACAGCCTCATCGCAGCAGATAGCAGTCATGCCGGCACCTGCTGCCAGCGGAGTGTTCGGCATCGTGCGGACTACCGGGAACCCCGGAGCATAGGCATGCAGCTGCTCCAGCGTAACACTGCCCATGATAGAAAGCACCCAGGCATCTTTTTTCATCGCAGCTATCAGCTCAGGCACCAGCGCCACCGGTGCAACCTGAGGCTTAACGGCAAAGATTACCAGGTCAGCATCCTTTACTGCCTCTTTATTATCCGTAGTAACATTTACGCCAAAGGCTTCATGCAGAGTGCGCGCATGTGCCTCAGTCGGCTCGCCTACGGTAATCATTTCCGGCGCAATCAGACCTCCGCCGATAATCCCCTTGATAATAGCTTTGGCCATAGCGCCGCCGCCGATAAATGCAATCTTCTTTACTGCTATTTGTCCCATGGATTATTTCCCCTCTCGTCAAGCTCGTGCTCTTCGCCCGCATCTATATCTACGTTTTTCGGGGCGCAGATAACAATATTGCGGCCCAGCTTTTTCATGCTGCCGCCGATAGCATAAACAGTACCGCTGATAAAATCGGTCATACGCTTGGCAACAACATTATCTGTCTTATCGTAATTAACAACTACAGCCTGATTATCACGCAGATAATCGGCAATCTTAGGAGAATCATTGAAATCTACAGGCTCCAGCAGTACAACTGTCATAAGCTTGTCGGCAATAGGCAGGTTAATGGTTTTGCTGCCCATTTTTTCATTTTTAACCGGCTCCGGCTTTGCTGCCGAACCCTTAAAGTTCAAAATGGATTTGCGTTCACGCTTAGGCTCCTCTGCCTGTGCTGCAGCAGCAGGCTCCTTGCTGCCGAAGAAACGCTTCTTGGGTTTAGCCGGCTCCTGCTCGGTCTTGGCAGGCTTTTGCTCCACTTCTTCCTCGATGATTTCTTCCTCATCGTAAAGACTTAATGCATTCATGATTTTATCAATAATATTCATTACGTCACCAACCTTATCTATGTCTTAAAATTTCAGACTATAATCACGCTGTCCGAACAAGGCTGTGCCTACACGCACAATATTCGCGCCCTCTTCAATCGCAACTGTGTAATCGTTGCTCATACCCATAGACAGAATATCTGCCTGCGGATACTGCTGCTTTAAGCGGGCGAACGCACGGTAGCCTGCCGCAAATACAGGTCTTGTCTGCTCAATATCCTCGCATTTTTGGGCAATAACCATTAGCCCGCGCAGACGTACATGCTTATATTCGGGCAGCTTCGGCAGCAGCGCCAGATAATCCTCTTTATCCAAGCCGGACTTCTGCTCCTCATGGGCAATATTCAGCTGCAAAAGGATATCCTGCACCTTACCGATGCGTTCTGCCTCCTTATCAACCGCAGCCAGCAAATGCTCACTGTCAACCGATTCGATAAGATCAAACAAGGCAACAGCCTGGCGCGCCTTATTCGTCTGCAAATGACCGATAAGATGCCAGTAGCCGTGTTTGCCCAAGGCCTCCTGCTTATGCTTAGCCTCCTGCACGCGGTTTTCGCCTACGTTGGCAATGCCCAAGGCTTCGATATCTGTAATAATTTCGGGCGGATGATTTTTCGTCACCGCCACCAGCGTTACTTTATCTCCTGTGAGCAGGTCTTTATTTTTACGCTTGTCCAAAGCAGACGCTATCTGCTCCTGAACCTGCTTTAAATTATCAGCTAACAATGTATTTGCCCCCCAATTCTCAGCAAAATGATTTGTAGCAAAGATTCTGCTTTTTATTATGCTTTTAAAGCTCTTTATCTTTATATTTTAGCATACGTGTAAACCATTGTCACGAATAAAAACAACAAAGAGCTGCCGCACAAAAGTGCAGCAGCTCTCAATAAATTTATCTTCGTTATAATAGCTATTAGTATAACAGCTTGTTAGCAATAACCAGACGTTGGATTTGGTTGGTGCCTTCGTAGATTTGCATGATTTTAGCGTCACGCATCATCTTCTCTACGGGGTACTCTTTAGTGTAGCCGTAGCCGCCCATTACCTGAACAGCGTCGGTGGTTACTTGCATAGCAACGTCAGCGGCATAGCATTTAGCCATAGCAGCTTCTTTGGAGAATTCCATGCCCTGGTCACGCATCCAGCAAGCCTTTTGAACCATGAGGCGAGCGGTTTCAACCTTCATAGCCATGTCAGCCAGCATGCCTTGAACCATTTGGAAGGAAGCAATCGGTTGGCCGAACTGACGGCGCTCTTTAGCATATTTAACAGCGCAATCCAGAGCAGCCTGAGCGATACCTACGGAAACAGCGCCAACGAACGGACGAGCGCTGTCTAAGGTGTTCATAGCAATACGGAAGCCTTCGCCTTCGCGGCCTACGCGATAAGACTCAGGAATAACAACGTCTTGCAGAACCAGCTCGGTAGTATTGGAAGGACGGATGCCCATTTTGTTTTCTTTCTTGCCAACGGAGAAGCCCGGGGTGTCTTTCGGAACGATGAAAGCAGTCAAACCACGGATACCGCCGGTTTTACGGGTGTTAGCGAATACCAGGAAGATTTCTGCCAGACCACCGTTGGTGATGAACATTTTGGTACCGTTCAGAGTGTAGGTACCCTCTTCCTTGTTGTGTACAGCACGGGTAGAAACACCGCCTGCATCACTGCCTGCGCCGGGCTCGGTCAGTGCGAAAGCAGCCAGACCGCCGTTGTTCAGGATATCGCAATACATTTTCTTTTGTTCGTCGGTGCCTGCCAGCAGAACAGGTACAGTTGCCAGGCTGTTGGCAGCCAAAGAGGTTGCAACACCTGCGCAGCCTTTGCCCAGCTCTTCATAAATGGTAGCAACAGAAATGCTGTCCAGGCCGGGGCCATCTAATTCTTCCGGAACAATAACGTTCAGCAAGCCCATTTCGTTAGCCTTGTCAATCAGGCCGTCACGCATATGGTTTTCTGCATCCATTTCAGCAGCATAAGGAGTAATTTCTTTTTCAACAAACTCCCTTACCATTTCCTGTAATTCTAATTGTTCCTCGTTTAATGCAAAATCCATCATATCCTCCTTGATATCAAGCGGTCTTCCGCGTCATTTCCCTTCCAAATCAACTCAGGCAAGCTCACCATTTGGCGGGTATCTCTTTAAATCTGTCGACGACAAACATTGTTGTTAAAATCGTCCCAATTAAATTCTTTTTGCTGTCAGTCATTTCAGCCTCGATAACCATCGTAGAATGTCCGGAATGCTTGATATGGCTTCGTACCGTTAAGGTAGTCGGCTCATGGACACCTTTGATAAAATTCATGCTGAAATTAAGAGTTGCCACTACAGCGCCCACGCTTGCACCGGTAACACCCAGAACGGAGTCTGCCAAGGCCAACATCACTCCGCCGTGACAAATGTCACGATGATTAAAATGCTTCGCCGGATCAACGTCAATGCTGACTTCAGCACTGCCACACTTTATCTCACCAATATGCACACCGAATTTAGTCATAAAATTATTATCCGTGTACATCTGGCGAATATAGGCAGGAACATCCTTGACCTGATCCACAGCTATCATCGCCTTTCTTCGGACAGCAGAAAATATTACTGTCAATATATCTTTGATATTTTACCACAAAACAGCGCTTAACTCAACAGTTTCATGCAAAAAAATAAGCTGAAAGGAAAGTTTTAGGGATAATTTTTTCAATAATCGCACTTTGGTATAAGCGCAAAACAAAATGGCTGCCGCACTTTGAGTACAGCAGCCATGCAAGAAGCAGATAAATTAATCGATAATATTTTGCTTGTAATCGTGATACAGAGTCTTGAGCTCTTCCATTGTTGCTCCCATCTCAACTTTAAGCTTGGAAACAGTATCGTAGTCGCCTTCGGCAACAGCTCTGCGGATAGCAGTGAAGATGCTCTTCTCTTCGAAGGAATCCTTAGCCAGCTTAGCGCGCAGGTTCTGGATTTTACGCCACATTGCCAGGTCGCAGTCGGTGCAGGTTTCCTGGTTGTGCAAGCGCTTCATATCGATAACAGCCTGATAATTTTCCGGAATCAGACGAGTCAAAAGCTCGGTTTTCCAGCGAATCAGCGCACCCTGCATGAAGGAGTCGATATATTCCTTCTTCAGGATATTGCCTTGGGTGAGCACGGCAACCTTTTCCGGATATTTTTCGAAGGCGCAGAGATTTTCCCAAACGGTAGCAGGCGGTTCACCGAACAGCTTGCTGCGTTCTTCCGCAGTGAAATCTTCGAATACGTCTTCCTCAGTGCGGTATTGACGGTCGGTATCCAGATAGAAGCCCTCTTCGCCGGCCTTCTTGGAAATTTCTTTTTCCAGAGCCTTCAGGTCCTTGCCGGATTCTACGCAAGCCTTAATACCGTCGAGACAGGACAGGTAGAAGGCTGCAATGGCGATATAGGTATTGGTGTACGGGTTCGGAGAACGCATTTCGATACGGGTAGCTTTATCGTTGTCCAAATCGCGGATCAGGCCTGCAAGAATGGTTCTGTTACGGGACGGGTTATCCGGGCTCAGGCCAAGGCTGGTAACGATGCAGACAGGAGCCTCGAAGCCGGGTTTCAGACGGTTCAGAGAGTCAATGGTGCAGGAGATAAACGGATTGGTTACCTCGTAGTTTTTCAAAAGGCCCATGAGAGCGCCGTAGCCGATAGCGGACAGGAAGTCCTCATGCATATCCTTCGGCGAGAACAGGTTAACGATTTTGCCGTTTTTCATTTTTGCGGCAATGCCTACATGTGTATGCTCACCGCTGCCTGCAACACCAGGAATCGGTTTAGCCTGGAAGGAAACCTCCAAGCCGTTCATGCGGAAAACTTCTTTAACGATGATACGTGCCAAAAGCTCGTTATCCGCAGTCTGAACGCCGCTGCTGAACTTCCAGTCAACCTCCAGCTGCTCCATAACGTGAGTCATATGGCCTGCGGCATCAATCTGACCTTTAACGCCGCCACATTCCTTGTGGCCCATTTCAGGCTCCAGGCCGTACAGCTCCAAAGTCTGAATCGTCTGCTCCAATGCAGTACGCACGTTGCCGCGGGTACGCTGCCAGTATTGCTCCTGCATTACCTGAGAGGAGCTCAAAGCCTCCAGCGGCGCGTCCTCACGCGGAGTTTTTACCCAAAATTCCAGCTCGGTAGCACTGGTGAAGAGCAGCTTTTCAATCTCAGCAGGATTTACATGCTCCAGACCGGCAATTACCGGATGCTTAGCAAACAAATCCATGATTTCTTTTTCTACATAAGCCAGAGTATCATTCAAAATAGAACGGGAATCAACATGATTGCCATTGTGAATCAGATAGCAGGGAATGCGCAGAGTACCGATCATGCGGCCGCTTTCTGCGTCAAAATGCTCATAGTTATAATCAACAAACCAGTTAACGGTTTTATCAACCTTCATATCAACGCGGGCATCGTTCAGAGTAGCGATACCGGTCAGCACAACGGAAGAACCGTCAGTCTGTGCTGCGCTGCCTGCCAAAAAGCCATCGATATCCTCGAGGAAAATCTTCATCGGGATTTTTTCGTCGGTATCATTACCGGCAAAATCCACACCCATCAGAGATACAAACTGAATCTCCGGATGCAGAGTCAGAAGCTCACGCAGAGTGCTTTCGTTTTGTTCTTCAGGTTTAATTACATACAGTAAATCTTTGTTGTTCATGATCAGTGCAGCCATAAGGCTGCCTCCTTTCTCAATACTCCCTAATTATCATGCTGCAGAAAAATGCTCCCTACATATTTTCTGCAAGATAAACGAAAAAGGACCTTTTTAAGCATGGACACACTACTTCCTTACTCAAAAAAGTCCTCGTTGACTGTCTCACTATTATAGCAGATATTAAGTGCTTTTGTCCAGCTTTAATTTCTGAGGATAAGATATCATGCAAGCAGGCGGACAAGAATTTCCTCCAGCTTTTCGTAGCCACGTCCGCCCTGACGCAGCTTAATATTCATATCAGATAGTCCCAGCAAAGCTTCCGTCAGACGCTTTTCATCAAAGTGCCTGCTGTCGCGCTCCAAAAATCTGTAGGCATATGGGTTGCGCATCCCCAGCTCATCCATAATGCCCTTCTGGTCATAGCCTCTGCGCTTCAGCTCCAGATAACGCAGCACCTGACGCAGTTTAAAAGCTACGGTTGCACTGAGCGGCAGAATATAGGTTCCGTGCTTGCGTTCGCTCGCCAACAGCTCCAGGCACTGCTTCAGCTTGCCTGCCATAATATAGTTGGTCAGTGCAAAGGAGGAAGCATTGGGCAGCAGTGCAAAAACATTCAGCACATCCTCTTCCGTCCATTCTCTGCGTCCTGCGGCATAAATCGCCAGCTTGCCGATTTCCTGCTGCAGCAAATCCAAGGGAATTTCTTCCTTTACCGGTTCGATATATTCGCTGATAGCCGCCAGCGCATCTCTGGTAAAATGCGCGCCGTATGCTGCTGCCTGCGCATACAGCCAGTCATCAAGATCTCTTTCCTTAATGCGCTCGCACGGACAAATCAGCGCACTTGCTTTAAGCTGCTTATACAGCTTGGTCCGCTTATCCATTTTCTTACTGCTGATTACAAGCAGGCAATAATCCGGTACGTCGCTGACAATCGCCGCCAGCTGCTCCATTTTCTTGGAATCGGTATCATCCTGCGCATCTGCAGCACTGTTTGCTTTGGCAGGCTTTGCTGCCCACAGCTTTTCGTCCTTCAGGAAAATCAGCGATTTGCCGCAGAAGAAGGGATAGCTGTTGACGGCCGCCTGCAGCCCGGATAAATTGGTGTCCTTGTCAAAGACCGTTATTTCGCGGTCAGCCTCCGGCGTATCTCCAAAAACATATTCCGGCAGCGCGGCAATAATGCTGTTGCGGTAGTAATCCTCCTCGCCGCACAAAAGCAGTACCTGCGCCTGCGGCAGTGGCTTATGCTGTTGTAATAGTGAAATCAGGTTTTCCGGTTTAATATCCATCTGTATTCCCTCTTATTATTTTTCTAACGGTACAATAGCTAAGGTCTTGCCTAAAGGTGCAAGTATTTTTAAGATTGTACTGATTTTAGGAATAGAGGTACCATTTTCCATTCTGGCAATTACAGGCTGCTTTACTCCGCTCAAAAGCTCCAATTGCTTTTGGGTTATTCCCTTATCCTGACGTGCTTTAATCAGTTCACCAATTAAGGCAACGCGCAAATCACTTGCAGAAATTTCTTCCGGTGTAAAGATATTCTTTCTGACATCCTGCCATTCATAGCCTACTGCACTATTCTTCACTTTCCTCACTCCTTAATTTCTCTCCTTTAATTATAACTTATGAGTTATATTTTGACAACAGCTTCACTGTAAATCAGCATAGCCATAGCATTTTATTCCCTCTGCGTCAAAAACAACTTTAATGCACCCCAGCTTATCCGTTCTGACAACATTGCTGCCTATGGCCTGCAAACGCTCCAACGTTTCCTGATGCGGATGGCCGTAGCGGTTGCCGCGCCCGCAGGAAATCACCGTCAGCTTAGGCTGCACCTGCTCCAGAAATTCCATACTGCTGCTGTAATGCGAACCGTGGTGTCCTGCCTTCAGCACAGTGTATTGCTGCAGCTGCAGCCCTCGCTCGCGTTCTTCCCCCATGTCGCCTGTAAACAGCACGCTGCCTTGCGCGCTGTGCAGCGCCGCCAGCGTGCTGGCTTCGTTTCCCGGCACGGCCTGCTGCGGTACATCAACTAAAACAAGCTCCGCAGTAGCGTCCAGCGCATATCGTTCACCGCTCTGCACAACATGCGCCTGCGTCCTGCCAGCCTGCGCCAAAATTTCCTGCTGCACCCTTTGGCTTTCCTTTGTAAGTGCTTCATTGGGCAGGAGCAGCTTTTTTACCCGCATCTGTCGCAATAAATCCGCCGCAGCACCGACATGGTCAAAATCATAATGGCTTAAAAGCAAAATATCCGCCTCACGCTTACCAAGATAGCGCAGAAATGGTGTTATCACGCGCGTTGCAGTCGATATATTTTTCAAGCCGCCGGTATCAATAATTGCCACCCGTTGCGACGGCGTGACGATAACAGCACAGTCACCCTGCCCAACGTCCAGAAAATAGCAGGCTAACGGCAGCGTGCAATACTGCTGATAAGCAAGCGTCCCGGCAAGCAGTAAGGCGTTCAAAAGCAGGATGCAGCGCCTTTCCCTGTTGCTCCAAAATTGCAGCCAGGGGAAATCTGCCCACACAAAGAGCGCTGCATAATAGATTACAAAGCAATAAGCAGGCAGCTTGCCGATAACTACAGTGCTGTACGGCAATTCAGCAAAAAAACGCGCCTGCGTCAGCACCTGCGCCGCAAGCCAGGCAGCAAGCTGCAACAGATAATCACCGCAGGCAGACAACAGTGCGCCCACGAGTGCCATCTGCGCGGCAATTTCCAACACCGGCACCAGCACGATATTGCTTACCAAGGCAATCAGCGAAATTTGGTGAAAATAATAAACCTCCAGCGGCAGTACAACCAGCTGTGCTGCCAGTGAAACTGCTGCCGCCTCGCCTATCGGCGCAGGCAAGGCCTGCGGCAGCAGCCTTTTACAGGCAGGCAGCAGCCACAAAAGTCCGGCCGACGCCCCGAAGGATAACTGAAAACCGATATCGGCCAGCCATAACGGCTGCAGGCACAACAGCAGTGCCGCCACCAGGCACAGCAAGCGCCCGCGCTCCGCACCGCTGCCGCCAAGCAGCAGAACGCTGCTCATAGCCAGTGCTCGCAGCACCGGAGGACGCAAGCCGCAGAGCAAAGCATAGGCAGCCAGCAAAATGATAACAATAACCTTACGCCAGGGCAGCGGTACCCACTGCAGCAAAGCAAGCAGCAGGCCTGTCAGCAGCACAATATGCGTACCTGAAACCGAAAGCAGATGTGCCAGCCCGTTATCCGTAAACAGCTCGCGTGTTTCTTCATCCAGCCTGCCGCTGCCGCCAAGCACCATGCCGCTCAAAAGTGTGCCGTATTCGGCACCAGCTGCAACTTCCATACGCTCGCTCAGCTTTTTGTTCCACAAAGCAAAATGCTGCCACCACAAAACCTGCGGCTCTGTCTTTAGCAGCTGCGCCTTGCGCAACCGTCCGCCAAGCTCCTGCACTCTGTTATAGCCGGCAGCGTCAAAGCCTCCGAGGTTACGCAGGCTGTCCAGCTGCTCCAGCGTCCCCTTAAGCACCACGCAGCCTGCCTGCGGCAGCTCGCCCTTCACGCTCACGCGCAAACGTCCGCTGTAAGCAAGCTCCGTATCGCTATAAACCTTTTGACAACGTAGAATCGCACTGCTAAAACCTTCCTGCCGGTGCACGCTCAAGGGTTCCACCGCACCCTGCACAACCAGCTGCCGCCCAAAGCAGGAAGCAAGCTGCTGCTCGGCTGACGGCGGCACGGTAAGCAGACGAAAGAATAATATACAAAGCAGAATGAACGGTAAAAATAAGCGTAGATAACGTATTTTTTGCTGCACTAATCTACCTCCACATAATCACGCAGCTTCGCCATCTTGGCTTTGCCGATTCCCGGCACACGCAGCAAATCCTCCGTGCTGGTAAAGCGCCCTCTGCTTCTTGTTTCCACAATGCGCTGCGCCAACGCCGGACCTATGCCAGGCAACTGCTGCAGCTCGCTTGCGCTCGCGCTGTTGATACGCACTCTTGGCATCTGGTTATTATTTTTCTTGCCTGAGCCTGCTTTAGCACTGCCGTACTTTTCAGACGCACTTTCACCTAAACCGGCAGTTGCCTGAGCGTTTTTTCTCTGTGTTCTGCTTGTCCGTGCAGCCTTCTGCACCGGTACTCGTATCTGCATCCCATCGCGCACCTTACGCACCAGATTAACGCGTTCACTGTCGGCATTTTCCGTCAGGCCGCCGGCAGCAGCAATGGCTTCTTCCACCCTGCAGTTGGCAGGCACATCGTAAATTCCCGGCTCCAGCACGGCGCCGCTCACCTGCACGCGTACTGTTTTTGCCTGCGCTGCTTTGGATGTAACAGCACTTTGCGCGGACTGCGGCAGGCTACTGCCGCCAGGCAACGCTTTTGCTTTGTCATCGGTGCTTATAAGGCTGGTGATGATGCAGCCTGCGAGGAGAACGGCGATGAAGATTAGTTTTTTAGATTTTGCTTGCATGGGGATACCTCCTAATGGTGTTGGTAAAAATATTTTAGAACAAAAATAGAGCCTATCATATGACGTGCATCGGCAGACCGAGCCTCTCCTCGGGGAGAGGTGCCGAGCTTGTCGAGGCGGAGAGGGGTTTTATTGTTTGAACTTTTTCTAAACGCTATCCCCTCTCAGTCACCCTATCGGGTGACAGCTCCCCCCTAGGGGAGCCTCTTTAACATACAACAGCAGACTGAGCCTCTCCTCGGGGAGAGGTGCCGAGCTTGTCGAGGCGGAGAGGGGTTTTTCTGAAGTGGTAAACTTATTTTAGACACAGAGGGGGTATTTTTTGTACAGATAATATATAATGGAATACACCAATATATATATCACTGAACAAGGAATACTTCAGTCTAAACAGGAGGTTTACCATGAAATACACTAAACAAGAAAAATTAGACATTGGTCGACGAATATATGACAGTGAGATTACTCGCTATCAAGCTGCAGAGTTATATAAAATTTGCGAAGGTACAGCACGCACTTATATGCGTATGTACAGAGATGCAAATAACCTGCCTGCAAAAAATTGTAAACAACAAAAATGTAATATAATACGTCCCGATTCCCCAGCACTTTCTGCAAATACGGATGACTTTCAATCCATGACCAAGGAAGAATTAATTCGTGAATTGCTTAAAGCAAGAATTGCAGAAGCCAGATTAAAAAAAGGCTATGCGGTGAAAGGGGATGGTACAGTAATTCTATACGGCAAGAAGAATACCAAGTAGTATTAGAGCTTTCCGGAGAATTTCCAGTAAAACTTATATGCGAAACCATGAATATCCAGCGCAGTAGTTTCTATGCTTGGAAAAAGAAGCTTGCGCATCCTTCTACAAGAATGAAGAGCCTGCTTAGCAATATTTTACTTTTTAAAGAGTACCATGCTAAGTTTCCTTCTCATGGGTATCGTTGGCTTAACGCTAAGATTCGTTTGGATACTGGTCTTGTACTTTCAGATGCATATGCACATAAGTGCTGTAAAATCACTGGCATTAAGAGTCAAGCTAAGCATTATAAATACAAAAAGCCAGGAGATTCATACCGTGTTTTTCCTAATCTGCTTATGACAGAAATACAGATTGACGGACCACTGCAATGTATTGTAAGCGATATGACTGCTTTTTATGTAAAAGGGATCTATTATGAGCTAACATTGTATATGGATCTTTGGAATAATGAAATTGTAAGCCATTCTCTATCTTCCAAACGTGGTGACCGTATGACATATATTAGCGGTCTGGTGGATTTAATTGCTTTAAAGAAGCAGTATCCGGAATATGAAATGATCTTGCATTCAGACCAAGGATCTGTTTACACATCTAAGGCATTTAACGACTTGTTGCCAATGTATAGCATTACTCATTCCATGTCTCGTGCCGGAACACCTACCGACAATGCAGCAATGGAAGCGATTAATGGTTGGATAAAGGCAGAAATGTTTACCGATTTTCATGTAACAGGCGAAAGGCCTGTTGTAGATGAAGTAAAAGAATATATTCACTTCTTTAATGAACAGCGTCCAGCTTATTCGTTAAACTATCTGACGCCAACTCAATATCGCAAGTTGCATTACGAACGGATATCTGACTAACAGATAATTTTTTGTTGTATATTTTTTATGATTTGTGTCTAAAATTTGTTGACTAGTGCATTCTGTGCAACTGTTTTCTGAACTCTATCCCCTCTCAGTCACCCTTGCGGGTGACAGCTCCCCCCTAGGGGAGCCTCTTCTAAAGTTTTATTTCTTACGTTTTCATAATCAATTCCAACGCAGACACAACCTTCTCTATCTCATCACAAACGCTATTAAAATTTTTATCAATAGCATTATTAGGAAATCTTATTACTGTTATTCCCAAATCATTAAAATAAGCTGTCCTTCTTTCATCATATTTAGCATGCTTATCTTCGTAATGTTGACTCCCATCCAGTTCAACTATCAACTTAACATGTCCACAATAAAAATCTGCAATATATTTACCTATTGGCTTTTGTTTATACCACTTACACCTATGTTTTTGTAAAAAATCATACCATAGATGTTTTTCCTGTTTAGTCATTGCTCTACGCAATTTTTTCGCAAAATTCTTTGTTGCTCTATCCGATAAATTATTAAACATAATTATTCTCCTTTAGCTATTCTCCCCTCTCAGTCACCCTTGCGGGTGACAGCTCCCCCCTAGGGGAGCCTCCTTTAAATTAATCGCTGAATAAACATCACAAAAAAACAAAAAGAGCCCCCAAGAATAACAATTACGTTATTCTCAGAGACTCTGAAAATGTAAGCGTTATTTAGTACTACTAAATAATGTCATTGCTGACATGCACTGCTTATTTTTTTGTCCGCGCTACAGTCTGCGGGAACTGCCTGCTGCAGGACAGCTGTAACTGCGGTGGTCGCAATTAGTTATTAGTGGTTAGTGGCCAGTAATACTAAAGCTCGCGACAAATTTTATTTTCCCCCTCTTCTTGCTCCCTGTTCGGTCGCAACGGGGATTCGTTCCACCTTTTCGATTTCTAACTTCGCTTACGCTCGTTACAAATCTGGTGTCACTTCGCTACGATGTTTACCAGACGACCGGGTACGCAGATAACCTTGCGTACGGTTGCATCGCCGATGTGAGCCTGAACGTTAGCGTCAGCCATAGCAATTTTCTCCAGCTCTTCTTTGGTAGCTTCAGCCGGAACAGTCAGACGACCGCGAACCTTGCCGTTAACCTGCAGAACGATTTCTACGTTGTCAACCTTCAGGGCTTCTTCATCGCACTCAGGCCAGCTTTGTTCATGTACGCTGCTGTTGGCATCAATAGCACCGCGCCACAGCTCTTCGGTGATATGCGGAACAAACGGGCTCATCATCTTAATGAGGTCGGAAATTGCTTCGTAAATCAGACCTGCATTCGGCTCTTTGGCAGCTTCTTTATAAGCATAGAGAGCGTTAACCAGTTCCATCATAGTGGAAATAGCAGTGTTGAAGTTGAAGCGGGTTTCGATATCGTTGGTAACCTTCTTAATGCTGCTATGCAGTACACGGCGCAGGTCCTTATCTGCTTCGCTCAGGTTGCTGTGATCGTATTCGGTAACCTTTTGTGCCAGAACAGCTTCAAATGCTTGTACGATACGCCAGATACGGTTCAGGAAGCGGAAGGAGCCTTCAACGCCCTGGTCGCTCCACTCCAGCTCTCTTTCAGGCGGAGCAGCGAAGAGGATGAACAGACGCGCAGTATCTGCACCATATTTGGAAAGGATTTCTTCCGGAGAAACAACGTTGCCCAGAGATTTACTCATCTTAGCACCGTCTTTGATTACCATGCCCTGAGTCAGCAGGTTGCTGAACGGTTCATCATAATCAACCAGGCCTGCATCACGCAGAACCTTTACAAAGAAGCGGGAATACAGCAGATGCAGAATAGCATGCTCAATACCGCCGATATATTGGTCTACAGGACCCCAATAGTTGTTGAGCTCCTTGTCAAACGGCATCTTGTCATTGTGTGCGTCGGTATAACGCAGATAATACCAGGAGGAGCACAGGAAGGTGTCCATGGTATCGGTTTCACGGGTTGCGTCAGCACCGCATTTCGGGCATTTGCAGTGAACGAATTCTTCGGAGGTTGCCAGAGGAGATTTAGCACCGGCAGTAAAGCTTACGTCCTCAGGCAGGCGAACCGGCAGCTGGTCTTCCGGAACCAGAACCTCGCCGCAGTGCGGGCAGTAAATGATAGGAATCGGAGCGCCCCAATAACGCTGACGGCTGATCAGCCAATCACGCAGACGATAGTTTACACGGCGTTTACCGAAGCCTTCAGCTTCAGCCTTGTCCATGATAGCGCTCATAGCCTTGTGCATTTCCATGCCGGTGAATTCGCCGGAGTTAACCAGCATGCCTTCTTTTTCTTCGTAAGCGCAGGTCATTTCTTCCAGCTTCAGCTCTTTGCCAATCGGGCAGATGGTAACAATCTTTTCAATACCGTATTTGTCTGCAAACATCCAGTCACGCTGGTCACCGGTAGGAACGCCCATTACAGCGCCGGTACCGTAATCATACAGTACATAGTTGGTTAACCAGATTTCTACCTTGCGGCCGGTGAACGGGTTAATGCAGTATACGCCGGTGAATACGCCCTCTTTTTCGGATTCGCTGGAGGTACGTTCAATTTCAGACTGATTGCGTACACGCTCGCAGAAAGCGTTGATTTCGTCAGCCTTCGGATTGTTTTCGCAAATCTTTTTAATCAGCGGATGCTCGGCAGCCAGAGCCATGAAGGTTACGCCGTAAGCAGTATCCGGACGGGTGGTGTAAACAGCAACAGTATCGTTCAGTGCAGGAATTTCAAAGGAGAATTCCAAGCCTTCGCTGCGGCCGATCCAGTTGTGCTGCATGGTTTTTACGCGCTCGGGCCAGCCCGGCAGCAGGTCAAGATCCTTCAGCAGCTCATCAGCATAATCGGTGATTTTGAAGAACCATTGGCTCAAATCCTTTTTAACAACCTCATGGTCGCAGCGCCAGCATTTGCCGTCAATAACCTGCTCGTTAGCCAATACGGTGTTACAGGTGTCGCACCAGTTTACGGCAGATTCCTTTTTAACTGCCAGACCGCGTTTGTAGAACAGCTCAAAGAACCATTGAGTCCATTTGTAATAATCTTCCTTACAGGTGGTAACCTCGCGGTCCCAATCGTAGGACAGACCGAGAGCCTTCAGCTGACGAGTCATGTTGGCAATATTTTCCAGAGTCCATTTTTTAGGCGGAATGTTGTGTTTGATAGCAGCATTTTCAGCAGGCATACCAAAGGAGTCCCAGCCCATCGGATGCAGAACATTAAAGCCCTTCATGGTGCGGAAACGTGCGATTACGTCGCCGATGGAGTAGTTACGAACATGGCCCATGTGCAGGTTGCCGGACGGATAGGGGAACATTTCCAGAACGTAGGATTTAGGCTTATCCTTATCCATCTCTACTTTAAAGGTTTTGTTTTCTTCCCAGTATTTTTGCCATTTAGCTTCAATATCATGGGGAGCATACTTTTCTTGAATCATTTCATTACCTCCCAGGTATTATTGTTGGTCGAAAATAAAAAATCCCCGACCTTAAAGAAGGTCAGGGACGAAAAATTCGCGGTACCACCCTGATTGCGGCTACAGCCGCCACTCAATTAGCCTTAACGCAGCATCACGTCCGCACATTTCCTTGCGGCTTCTTCACGGTGAGTTCATCTGCCCTAACTGCCGGCTCGCATCAACCGCCGACTTTCTGAAAGATACTGCAGACTACTGCTCCGCTTCACAGAATTTGAATAAAAATATCTTGTATATTATATAACGCCAAACAGGAAAAGTCAAACTCCCGTGTCAGCGTTTATTTTTTCTTTTTCTTCGGCACCAGCTTCTGCCCCAGCTGTCCCTTGACGATAATCAGCTGGTCACGCAGCTCGGCCGCCGCCTCGAAATCCAGCGCCTTGGCCGCCTCCTGCATCCGTCTTTCCAGCTCGCGGGCCAGCGTGTTCAGCTCCTTAGTTGATTTCTGCTTCAGCTTCCTGCTGCTGCCATAGGCTTCTGCTTCTTCCGTATCCGCAACCTTCGTCAGCTTAATCAGCTGGCGTTGCTCCTTGTAAATCGTCTTAGGCGTAATGTGGTGCTCCTCGTTGTACGCCTGCTGCTTTTCACGGCGGCGATTGGTTTCATCTATCGCCCGCTGCATGCTGTCGGTGATACGGTCGGCATACATAATAACGCGACCATGCGCATTACGCGCAGCACGTCCGATAGTCTGAATCATCGCCGTATCACTGCGCAAAAAGCCTTCCTTGTCCGCATCCAGAATCGCAATCAGCGACACCTCCGGCAAATCAAGGCCTTCACGCAGCAGGTTGATGCCTACCAGCACATCAAACTTGCCGGCACGCAGGCTGTCGATGATTTCCGCTCTTTCAATCGTGGCTATTTCCGAATGCAAGTAGCGCACACGCACACCTGCCTGCTTCAGATATTCTGTTAAATCCTCCGCCATACGCTTCGTCAGCGTAGTCACCAGCACACGCTCACCAGCAGCGGCAACCTTATTGATTTCGCCCAGCAAATCATCAATCTGTCCCTTAATCGGGCGGATTTCAATCTGCGGGTCCAGCAGGCCTGTCGGGCGGATAATCTGCTCGACTACATTGTCTGCCTGCTCCAGCTCGTACTTCGCCGGCGTAGCAGAAACATAAATTGCCTGCTTGATCTGCGCCTGAAACTCATCAAAGGTCAGCGGTCTGTTATCATAGGCCGAAGGCAGACGGAAGCCATGCTCCACCAGCATCTCCTTACGCGAGCGGTCACCGGCATACATAGCGCGAATCTGCGGCAACGTTACGTGTGATTCATCCACTACCAGCAAAAAATCCTTAGGGAAATAATTTACCAGCGTAAACGGCGGCTCACCGGCCTTGCGTCCCGCAAGATGGCGCGAATAGTTTTCGATGCCGGAGCAGTAGCCCATCTCCTGCATCATCTCCAAATCGTAATTCGTGCGCTGCTCCAGACGCTGTGCTTCCAGCAGCCTGCCATGCTTATTCAGCTCATCAAGACGCTCGTCCAGCTCCTCGCGAATATCATTCATAGCGCGTTCAAGATTCTCACGACTCGTAACATAGTGGCTCGCCGGGAAAATTGCTACATGGTTGCGCTGCGCCAGAATCTCACCCGTCAGCACATCAAATTCCACAATGCGGTCAACCTCGTCATCGAACATTTCAATGCGCACAGCCTTCTCGCCGTAGGCCGCCGGAATAACCTCAATCACATCACCGCGCACACGGAAGGTACCGCGCTTGAAATCAATATCATTACGATTGTATTGAATCTCCACCAGCTTATGCAAAATCTTCTGGCGGTCGATAATCTGCCCCAAGCGCAGCGACAGCACCATATCATAATACTCCTGCGGAGCACCTAAGCCATAAATGCAGGAAACACTGGCTACGATAATAACATCCTTGCGTTCAAACAAAGCGCTAGTCGCACTGTGGCGCAGCTTATCAATCTCGTCGTTAATCGAAGCATCCTTCTCAATATACGTATCCGACTGGGGAATATAGGCCTCCGGCTGATAATAATCGTAATACGAAACAAAATATTCCACCGCATTCTCCGGGAAGAAGGCCTTCAGCTCACTCGCCAGCTGTGCCGCCAACGTCTTATTATGCGCAATCACCAGCGTCGGCTTGCGCACCTTATTGATTACCTGCGCAATCGTATACGTCTTGCCCGTACCCGTTGCGCCCAGCAGCACCTGCGTGCGCAAGCCCTGCTCCACGCCCTCCGCCAGCTTGGCAATCGCCTGCGGCTGGTCGCCGGCAGGCTCAAACGGAGCCTGAATTTTAAAATCCATGTTCATCACCAACTGTAAAATCAAAAAACTTAAAAGGTTAAACTAAAACGAGCAATTGCTATATCGTGGAATGAATAGCAATTTTAGCAAATGAGTGTCTGGAACCACCGAAGGGGCGCAATGTCTGAGCGCTATGCCTAATTTTTATAGTAGCATTTGTCAGCATAGCGCGAGTTTTGCGCCGCTTCGTCTTGGTTCCACACGAAATTTGCGTTAAGAAATTGCTCTGATTGAAACGATATACAATTGCGATGCCAGAATCAACCCTTACACATCCAGCTCAACACTTACCGGACAATGGTCGCTGCCGAAAACCTCATTGTGAATCTCCGCACTCCGCAGCTTATCCGCAATTCTGTCCGACACCACAAAATAATCAATACGCCAACCCGCATTCTTCTCACGCGCCTTAAAGCGATAGCTCCACCAGCTGTACTTAACCTCCTCCGGATGCAGATAACGGAAGCTGTCCGTAAAACCTGCAGCCTTCAGCTCACGGAACTTAGCACGCTCCTCATCCGTAAAGCCTGCATTCTTGCGGTTAGTCTTAGGATTCTTCAAATCAATCTCCTCAGCCGCCACATTCAGATCACCGCAGACAACAACAGGCTTCCTCGCATCCAGCTCCTGCAGATAAGCACGGAACACATCCTCCCACACCATGCGGTAATCAAGACGCGCCAGGCCATCCTTGGAATTAGGCGTATACACCGTCACCAGATAAAAGCTCTCAAACTCCAGCGTAATCACACGCCCTTCCTTATCGTGCTCCTCCTGTCCCAGGCCATAGGTAACAGCCAAAGGCTTAACCTTCGTAAAAACAGCAGTACCGCTGTAGCCCTTGCGCTCCGCACTGTTCCAATACTCCTCATAGCCGGGGAATACAAAATCCGCCTGCTCGCGCTGCATCTTCGTTTCCTGCAGGCAAATAATATCCGGTGCTGCCTCCTGCAAAAATTCGGCAAAGCCCTTCGTCATGCAGGCACGCAAACCGTTAACATTCCAGGAATATAATTTCATAAATTCAACCTCTTTTCCGTAAATTTATCTGCCACCGCAACGGCAAAATCACCGTGCGGTTTTCATACTCTATTTGATTATTGTAACATTCAACGACCAAAAATAAAAGAGCTGTCCTCAGCACAGCCTCGTCATCACCGATGACAAATGCGCACGGCAGCCCTTAAATTTTAGAATTTGATTTGCGACGGCTCATAATCAACCGTTGTCTTGATGAAAGCAATCTCATTGCAGTACGGATACTGCGGACAATACACGCATTCCTTCCATACCTTCTGTGGCAGCTTATCCTTCGCTGTTTCAATATAATCGCACTTGGCAAAAAATCCCGGCTGATAGGTCAGAGTGAAAAACATCGTCACTCCGCGCTCAATGCCCTCCTTTTCCAAATGCTCCACCAACTGACGGCCTATGCCTGTTTTCTGCAGGCTCGCTTCCACCGCCAGCGAGCGGATTTCCGCAAAGCGGTCCCAGACAAAATGCAGCGCACCACAGCCCAACAGACGGTTGTTTTCCACCGCTAAAATATAATCGCGCAGATTCTCGTAAATCGCATTGCGCGCACGCGGCAGCATCAAGCCTTCCTTTGCATAATAATTCAGCAATTTGTGTATATGTTCTACATCGCTGAAAGTTGCCGGTCTAAAAACAATCATTTTTCAAACCCCCTCATTTGTATTACCTATATCAGTTTATCAAACGTAACTGATTTTCTATATATTATCATGTATTACAGCAGAGTACAAGTATAAAAATGCAGAAAAAGGAATTAATCAGTGTAATTAAATACTGATTAATTCCTTTATAAAACAGGGTTACATTCTTTCCTTCAGCATGTCTGCCGCAGCACACAAAGCCACAATAATCGCAGCCGGTCGCGGCGGGCATCCGGGCACGGCAATATCAACCGGCACAACGTCAGCCGCACTGCCGACAACAGCATAGGTACTGCCGTAGGTTTCGCCGCCGCAGGCACAGGCACCGCAGGCCATCACCATTTTCGGCTCAGGCATTGCGTCATAGGTCATACGCAGTGCCTGCTCCAGGTTGCGCGTAACCACGCCGGTAACCATCAGCATATCCGCATGACGCGGAGAAGCAACGAAGGCGATACCGTAACGGTGCAAATCATAAACAGGGTTACTCATCGCACCCAGCTCAAAATCGCAGGCGTTGCAGCTGCCTGCGTCAAGATGACGCACATGCAGAGAGCGTCCCAGCTTCGCCGTAACAGCCTCACTGACCTCCACGGCACTGTCAGCCAGAATCTGCGCCAAAGCATCATGGTTCGTGTGCACCAGCGCCTTACGCGCGCAGGCCTCTACACAGCGGCCGCAGAAAACGCACTTACTGTAATCTATTTTTGCTTTACCGTCAGCCACGCTCACAGCTCCTACCGGGCAGGCAGCGGCACAGGCACCGCAGCCGTCGCAGCTGCCGTCGCACTGCAGCTGACCGCGCAGACGCTTGTGGCCCGTAGTATCAATATTTTCGGTAGCAATCTTTCCGTGAAGAATTGCCTCAAGCATTTTTAACATCTTGCCACCTCCTTAGCGGTCTATGCAGGCATAGCACAACTCAAAGCTTTTATTAATCAACGGGAAGTCCGGGATGATGTCGCCCTGTACCGCCACAGTCAGCGCCGGCCAGTTAGGATAGGAGGCACTGCGCACAAACAGGCGATCTATGCGGCCTTCCTTATCCAGCAGCAGGCAATGCAGATTATCACCGCGGGCAGATTCACTGATGCCCCAGGTAAAATGACCTTCCTCCTGCTGCAGCACGCCCAGCTCTACCGCAAGCTGCGTTTCCGCGTTGCGGCGCAGCTTGCTGATAAGCTGACGCACCAGCTTCAGACTCTGGGCAACCTCACCGATACGCACCTTAATACGTGCTTCGACATCACCCGCTGTTTCCGTAATAACCTCAAAATCAAGCTCATCATAAATACCGTAGCCAATATCCTTACGGCTGTCACGGGTACTGCCGCTGGCACGCGCACCCACGCCTACCATAGCCAGATCAAAGGCAGTTTCCTGACGTACTCTGCCGGTGGTACGGATACGGTTGACGAAGTTCGCCTGCTCCCACATGATATGTACCATATCGGCATAAACAGCTTCTACCTCACGCAGAACCTCTTCGATTTCCTCCAGCATAGCGTCGGTAACATCGTACTGCACACCGCCGGGGATAATCAGACCGCGCAGGAAGCGGTTGCCTGCTATCATTTCGTTAAGCTGCATCAAGTATTCCTTCAGCCGCGTGCCCATGCTGATTACAGGCGAGAAGCCGACACCGGCGCAAATATTGCCAGTATCGCCCACATGGTTATACAAGCGCTCCATCTCCGCAGCCAAGGTACGGATTAACCACGCACGATAAGGCACCTCTGCCTCCGAGCATTTTTCTACCGCCTGACAGAAGCTCAGCGTATTGGCCACACTGCAGGCACCGCAGATACGTTCTACAATCGGCAGTGCCTCCATCGGTGTAAGGCTTTCGACAGCCTTTTCAATACCACGGTGGGTAAAAAACAGCTTGGCATCCAGCTGCAGCATAGCCTCGCCTGCCTGGCTGAAGCGGAAATGACCGGGCTCGATGATGCCTGCGTGGATAGGACCTACAGGAACCTCAAAGAGGCCTTCGCCCTGTGAGGTAAGCATTTCATATTCACGGTGTCCGCGTGCATCGTAATCCTTGGGATATTTTTTCAGCAGCGGATGAAAGCCTTCTGGAAAGCTTTCATGCAGCACCAGCGGACGCATATCGGGATGTCCCTGCGGCTCGAAGCCGAACATATCGTGCAGCTCGCGCTCATACCAGGCAGCAGCCGGCAGCAGCGTAGTCAGTGACTGATATTCCAGCGGACCGTCCGCGGGGAACGGAGCCTTCAAAACATCGATATCGCGTTTTTCAGCATTATAGAACAGGCAGTAGATGGCCAGACCGCCGCCCTGCAGCGTTTCGTCTGCGCCGAACATAGCAGCCAGCGGACGCTTGCCGCTGTCGCTGCAGATATTGGCAGCACCACGCAAATTTTCCGGTTTAACTAGCATTATCTCAGCCTCCTATAATCCGCACAGCCTGGTTCAGCAGATTGTTGAGCCAGGGAATATTTTCAAAGCCTGCTCCCACTACGCAGGTCAAAAGCAGCAGCGCTGCCAGCACAGGCACGTCGGTTGCTCCCAGCAAATCGCCCAAGGGCTGACGCTTTGATTTATCGCACAGCATACGCATGCCGTGGTACAAAATACCGATTAAAACGCCGGCCAGCAATATAATCAGCAGACTGCCTGCTACCCCATGTCCCTCACGGAACATGGACGCCATAATGTAAAACTTACTGAAGAAAAGTCCCATCGGCGGCAGGCCCAAAATACCCAGCATACCGGTAAGCCAGAAGGTTGCGGTATGCGGTACATCCTTAATCATACCGTGAATACGCATCATATTACGTGTCTGATATTCCTGGATAATCGTACCGGCAATATAGAACAGAACAAACTTAATCATCGCATGGCTGTACATATGCAGCATCACAGCCTTCAGGGAAAAAGCGGAAAAGACGCCGATACCGGCAACCATAATGCCGATGTTTTCCATAGAGGAATACGCCAGAATACGCTTAACGTCGCGCTGTACAACAACGAACGGCACGGCAATCGCCACAGTCAGCACAGCAAAGAACAGCAGCATGCTGCTCATCATCGCAGCGCCTGCTGTCGGCAGCAGGATAACCAGATTACGCAGCAATACATAAATAGCACAGCTGCAAAGCGCACCGCTCAGCATACCGCTGGTCAGTGACGGAGCCTCGGCATAGGCATCAGGCAGCCAGGTATGCATCGGCGCCATGCCTGCCTTGGTACCGTAGCCGATAACGATAAACAGCAGTGCCAGCTTAGTCATAGCCGGGTTCAGGCTGTTGGCATGCTCATGCAGATACAGCCAGCTGAGCGCCTTTTCGCCGCCCAAAGCATCAAGCTGCGCATAATACAGCACCAGTGTACCCAAAAGTGCCAAGCAGATGCCGACGGTACAAACCATGATATATTTCCACGTTGCTTCCAGAGCAGCACGGGTGAATTTAAAGGAAATGAGCAGCGCACTGATTAAGGTAGTCGCTTCGATGGCAACCCACATCAGGCCCAGATTTTTTACCAGCAGTACGATGAACATCGTCCAGCAGAAAAGCTGCATCAGCGCAAAGTAACGGCCGGTCTGCAGCTGCTCGCCCTTGAGCACGCCGCAGCGCTCTTCACGCGTAAGATAATTACGCGCAGTCCAGGTTGCAGCCAGATAAAGTGTGGTGATAATAATGATTACCCACATATTCAGCGCATCAATGTAAAAATAATCATCAACATAGGGCATAGCAGGATTAAAGGACTTTGCCATCAGCGCCACGCACACACCTACCGCAGTTGCCGTCAGGCGGTGCAGCCAATGCAGGATATTATTGCCGAAGCCCGCAGCCAGTGCCAGCACCGCGCACAAGGGTGGCAGGCATAACAGTATCAAAATATATGTTAACATTACATCCCCTACCCTTTCAGCTTGTCCAGCACATTTGTATCCGTCGTTTTAAACGACAGACGCAGACGCGAGGTTAAAATAACAAGAATAACAACAGCAATCAGCACATCAAGGAAAATACCCAGCTCGATAATCAGCGGCAAGCCTTCGGTCATAATCAGGCCGAGCAGGTAAATGCCGTTTTCCAAGGTAATCAGACCGATCATCTGCATAATGGCACGGCTGCGCATAACAATCAGCGCCAGACCGGTCATAATCATAAACATAGAGGTCGCCAGAATATCGCGGCCCTCTGCCTGCGGCAGCAGACCGTCAATTACCATGTAGCCGAGTGCCAGGCTGCAGGCTGCAAAAGCAGTAGAATAATTTACATTGATATCGCTGACAATTTCACGCTCATCGCGTAGCTGATTTACCACGCGCAAAATAGCGTAAGGAATAAAGAGCACCTTAACGGCAATCGTCAGCACACCGGGCAGCCAGGCATGCAAACCGCTGCCATGGCTCATACCTACGACGAGGCAGGCTGCAGCAATCAAGGCAGATTGCAGCGCCAGACACAGAGTTGCACGGCGCAGCTCCACAAAGCGCGTCTGCAGGAAAACGATAAACATTAAACTTACAACCAAATATTCCATCGTTACCTCCTTACTGTGCCACTACTGCCAACAGCAGCATCAGGCCTGCTGCGGCCAGATATACACGCACCTTGAAAAGGCGCATTTTATTGTTCAAGGTTTCAACCACGCCTACAGCTACCGCACCGATAAGCACCTTCAGCACTACCGGCAAATCCAGCGGCAGATACAGCATAGCGAAGAGCACTAAGAATACCAGCAGCTTGAGCTGGCTTGCCCAATGGATGAGAGCCAGCAGGCGGCCGGAATATTCCAGTGTCATACATTCATGGATCATCGTCAGCTCCAGATGCGTATCAGGGTTATCAACCGGGATACGGCTGTTTTCTGCAAGCAATACAAGGAAGAAGGCAATGCAGGTCAGCACGCCTGCTACCGTCAGGTTGACCTCATCCGTACGCAGGCTCATGCCTGCCAGCGAGGTGCTGTTGGTGTGCAGTACGTTGGAAAGCACTGCCAGCATTACCACAGGCTCAACGAAGGCTGCCACATAAACCTCACGGCTGCCGCCCATGCCGCCGAAGGCGGTGGCTGCATCCATCGAGGAAACTGCCATAAAGAAGCGTCCCAAGGCCAGCAGATAAACAAATACAAAAACGTCGCCGAAGCCGGCCTGACCGCCTAAGAAGCCCGGCAGCATGCAGGCTGCCACAAAGGTCGTCAGAAAATATACGCAGGGTGCCAGACGGAAGGTGATGCTGGTATAAGGAGTAAGCATAGTTGGCTTGCCCCACCATTTGCGGATATCGTAATATTCCTGCCAGATGCTGCTGCCGATACGGTTCTGCATCCAGGCCTTTACCTTTTTAATAATGCCGGTAACCAGCGGAGCGCACAAAAGCAGCAAAACTGCCTGCGCCATACCGAGGGCCAGCTGTAACAATTCATTCTCTAAAATCATTTATAAAGCGCCCCCCATACCAGTACCAACATCATTGCCACCATAACATAGGCAACATATAAACGCACACTGCCCTGCTGCAAACGGCGCAGGAAGTTGGAAATACTTACAAAATGCTTCTGCAGCGGCTGATAAAGCTTTTCCGTAATCATATCGGGAATTTCCAGCTTGTAGGAAAGCTGACGGCCGAAGTAAGCATGCTCCTTGCGCATGTAGGTTACCTGACGCTTTGGCTTCAGCAGATAATCAAACGCACGGCGTACAGGCTTACTGAAGCCGGTTGCGGAATACTGCTGACGCTGCGTCGGATAGGTACCGCAGTTCCAGGTAACGTCCTCCACAACAAAGCAGTCCTTAACAGCCAGCCACAGCACTGCTCCCAGCACCAGCAGCAAAGCAAGCAGCAGCAAGGGCTTATAGCAGACAGCAGTACCAACGCCGGCCCACGCCAGATTCATACCGAAGGCATCAAGTGCGACAGGCATGCCCAACGCCAACAGAGCGGCGCGAACGACCGGCAGAGGATAAAGACCGCAAGCAACAACTAAAACAGATGCAACGCCCATAGCAGCGAGCATAAATTTATCGGATTCGTGCGCATGCTCCACAATTTCACTGCGAGCACGGCCCAGGAATGTGATGCCGAAGAAGCGTACAAAGCAGCCAAGAGCCAGTGCTCCGGTAAAGCCCAGCAGAATAAAGGATACCGCAGTCCACAGGCGGATATCCTGACCGGCGCAGCTTGTACCCAGGCTGATAAAGCTTTGCAGCACCAGCCATTCACCGGTAAAGCCGTTCGTCAGCGGAATAGCGGCAAGCGCCAGCGAGCCGACGAAAGCAAAGACAGCGGTATACGGCATTTTGCGTGCGAGGCCGCCGAACAGCTCCAGGTTCTTGCTGCCGGTGCCGTGCATAATGCTGCCGGCACACATAAACATCAGCACCTTCATAATGCTGTGGTTAAAGGCATGCACCAACGCAGCCACAAAGCCAAGCATATAAAAGCTGCTGCCGGAAGCCTTCATCAGCATACCGCAGCCGAAGGCAGCAAAAATTACGCCCATATTTTCCACAGAGGAGTAAGCAAGCACGCGCTTAATATCCGTTTCCATCTGCGCATAGAGTACGCCCAAAAATGCGGATACTACGCCTGCCAGCAGTACAACAACACACCACCAGTAATTCCAGGCAGGCAAAAAACTGAACATAAAACGACCGAAGCCGTAAAGCGCAATCTTCAGCATAACACCGCTCATCAGCGCGGAAACGTGACTGGGTGCTGCCGGATGCGCCTTAGGCAGCCACACATGCAGCGGCACCAGACCGGCCTTTAAGGCAAAACCGGCAAAGGCACAGACAAAAACAAGATGCTGCCAGCTGCCATCCAGCGTATTCTTAGCCATAACAGCAAAGCTGAAGCCCTCGCTGGCAGAGCCTGTCAGTAAAAAGGCAATCATAATCGCCGCCGTACCGACGCTGGTCATAACCAGATACTGATAGGCAGCATTCCAGGTAGCACGCTTTTCGGATTCATGGTTAACCAGCATAAAGGAGGCTACGGCCATAATCTCCCAGAAAAGCAGGAAGCTGAAGGCATCGCCGGCCAGCAGCACCAGTACCATAGACATGATGAACAGGCACCACATGCCGCCCAAAAGACGCAGACGGCTGCCCTCATAGCTACGCGCATAACCGAGCGCGTACAGGCTGGTAACAACACCGGCGATACCGGTCAAAAGCAGAAAGACTGCGCTCCAGCCATCGCAGCCTAAAGAATACGAGCCCCAGGTCAGGGGTGCGGGGCTCACGCCGCCGAAAAGCAGCAGGCCTGCCGCATAAGCGCAGACAGCGCTGCCAAAAAGGGCAGCGCTGTTAGCAAGCCAGTGTGCAGCACGCTGCATGCCGTGGGGAAGCAGCATGGTTAATACGCCGATGCCATAGAAGCCCACAGCCACTAAAAACATTTCCATTTCATCACCTACACATAAAAATTTCAACTTCTTCACAAAAATGACATGTATCGTTAATTATAACACATTTGTTGATTGCGTAAAAGCAAATTACTGTTAAGCAGGCAAAAAAAATACACCGAACCTGCAGAAATTCCACATGTCCGGTGGTTTATAATAAGGCTTCGGCATCAAATGAGCTTCCGCAGATTATATTTTTGCTCTTACTCCTTCGCCCGCAGCGCCAGCTGCTTACGCAGCCTGTGACGCAGCAGCTCAATAAAGCCTGAAGGCTCCTGCACCCGCAGCAACGGACCGAAGGATAAAATACGGATAACCATTTCCGTTTCATCACTTTTGTTATACATCAGCTGCAGCCTGTAATGCTTTTCATCCAAGCGTTCCGTTATCTTTTCCAGATGCGAAAAATGCAGCATCGCCCGCTCCAGAGCATTGCGTTCATCCGTCAGCAGGACGGTAACCGCACAGCGCTCCGGCTCCAGCAGCATGCAGGCCTCCTCACCCGTCTGCTCCAGCATTTTGCAGCTTTTGATACGCCCCACATTAACGTAATGCAGATGGCACTCGCACACCGCCTTCAGGCGGAACTTGTCATCCTTCGCCGAATATTCCAGCTGCAGCGGCAGATATTCATTCCGCACACTTTCGTTTTTGCCGCTGATAAAGCTTATTTCCACCCTGCGCTTTTCCGTTATCGCCTGCAGCAGCAAGCGAAAATGCTGTTTGTACTGCGGAGCATCATAATTGTCACCGTCGCTGTAACGGTCGAAATACACAAACTGCTCCTCACTGAACAGAGGCTCCACATCCTCCAGCCCGCTGCAATCTACATCAAAAAGCTGTATCCGCTTATCCGTCAGCAGGCTTTTCAGCCAGCGACGCTGCAATGTTGTCAACGGCATCGCCGGTGCATGCCGCAGCGGCGTAGTCATATTCTTCTGCAGCAGCGGCCAGCTTCCGTCCTGCAGTGCCTTGGGAATGGTCAGGCAGCTGTCGGCAAAGGCCTGCTCCCGCACCAACAGCTCCAAGCTGTCCTTCGTCAGCTGCTTTTCCTGCGCCTGCCGCAGAATACTGCTCACAACATTAAAATAGGTGCCGTATATTTCGTTAAAAAAGCTGTCATTTTTCGCCATCCGCTTGCACCTCCTGCAGATAATAGGCCGCCGTCTGATCCAGATCATCATAAAAAATGCGCTCTATTTCCTCGTTACTGCAGCTAAAAGCAGTAATACGCCCGATAAAGGTGCGTATCCACGGCAGCAGCTCACGCGCATCATACACGGCAGCACTGAAGCGATAATGCTCCGCATCCAGCTGCCGCACCGTTCCGCAGCGCTTTTCGCGCTCCAGGCGCTGCACAATAAACTGCTCGTCAGCTGCCGCTTCCACCGTAAAGCTGATTTTCTCTAACCGGTCTGTCCTGAGCATGCCTGCGCCCCAGATGTGCGGAGTTGCCTCCTTAGCCAGCTGCAAAAATTCCTCATAGCGCCCTTCCGGCCGTTTAACCTCAATACTCTCGATATGGTCCAAGCGGTTGAACAACAGCTTCCGTGCAGCATAGCTATAGCTCAAAAGATACTGTCGTCCGGTCCTCGTGCTGCAGTAAATTTTCAAAGGGCAAACATATTGCGGTATGCTGCTGCCGTCCTTGTCACAGCGGTAAAGCGTTACGGACTGCCTGCTGTTCATCGCCTCCAGCAGCTCGTACAGCAGCTTGCTGTCCATCGTATATAAAATAAAATGATGCTTAAAGGCAAAGGCTTCGCAGTCCTCGGCAAATTTATCCAGCAGATAGGAGCCTGCCTCTCCCAAAGGTGCCGCCTCGGAAAAGAAAGCGCAGGCAAGCTGCCAGCTGCGCCAGTTCACCTCATCACGCGCCAGGCAGTAAAGATTGCGCCGTCCCTGCTTCACCAGCCGCAGCATTCCCAGCGCAGTATATTCATTCAGCTTGTTGCGCACCGTCGATTCATCGGGCTGACGCAGCTGATTGTCAAAGCAGTTGAAATAACGGCTGCACAGCAGCTCCAACAGCTCTGCCGCCGAATAGGCCTTGCCGTCGGCAAGAATATCCAGCAGATAAAAATGCAGCGTAATATCCATGGACGTAAAGCTCTTGGCCTTCCAGCTTTTATACAAAGGATTATGACTGATACTGCTGCTGTCAAAGGAAATACGGTAGGCTCTGCCGTCCGCTTCGCTCTTAAAGCTCATATAATCCTCCAGCCAGCTGTCCAGACGCCGGCGATTGTCATCGTAGCTTCTGGAGCTTTTAGCGGTAAAATCCTGCCGCTTTTCAAAGCCGTACACATAAAAGCGCCGCATAAAATTGCGGATATCACTGTAATTTTTAAAAAGCTCGCTATAAGCCATCTGCTTTATTTCCCCTTCCGCTCCAAATTAATATTAGTATAACATAAGCAGCGTATCTCTGTAATTACAAAAACGGCGCAACAGATTTTTGCATCCGTTACGCCGTCAATTTATTTTTTATTCAACTGTTACGCTCTTGGCGAGATTACGCGGTTTATCAACATCACAGCCGCGAGTCAGCGCCGCATAGTAGGCCAGCAGCTGCAAGGGCAGCACTGCCATCAGCGGTGCCAGATATTTGTCCGTACGCGGGATGTAAATAACATGGTCCGCATATTTTTCCAAAGAGGTGTCGCCCTCAAAGCCGATGGCAATAACCACAGCCTCACGCGCCTTAACCTCCTGCAGGTTGCTGACGGTTTTATCATATACATCCATCTGCGTTGCCAGTACGATTACCGGCACACCAGAAACAATCAGCGCCAAGGTGCCGTGCTTCAGCTCGCCTGCCGCATAAGCCTCCGCATGAATGTAGGAAATTTCCTTCAGCTTCAGCGCACCCTCCAACGCTACGGCATAATCAAGGCTGCGTCCCAGGAAGAAGGCATCCTCACTGCTGCCGTATTCACGCGCAAACACCTTAATCTGGTCCACGTTTTCCAGCATTTTATGAATCTGCTCGGGTACAAAGGTCAGACCCTGCACCAGCTCCTGCTCACGCTCGGCACTCATGCTGCCGCGCAGACGGCCTACATAAATCGCCAGCATCAGCATTGCCAGAAGCTGTGTGGTATAAGCCTTGGTAGATGCCACAGCAATTTCCGGGCCGGCATAGGTATAAACAACCTGGTCTGCCTCACGCGCAATAGAGCTGCCGACAACATTTGTAACTGCCAAAGTGCGGGAGCCAAGACGCTTAGCCTCACGCAACGCTGCCAGCGTATCGCTGGTTTCACCGCTCTGGCTGATAACAATCGTCAGACTGTTGCCATCAACAAGCGGATCGCGGTAACGGAATTCACTGGCAATATCCACCTCAACCGGCACACGCGCCAGCTGCTCCAGATAATATTTGCCGACAATGCCTGCATGATAAGCGGTACCGCAGGCCACGATAAAGATTTTATTGATTTCACGCAACTCCTCGGCTGTCCAGTTCAGCTCGGGGAAGCCGATGGTTTTTGCTGCCGCATCCAGACGACTGGTCATGGTATCGCGCAAAGCCTTGGGCTGTTCATAAATTTCCTTCAGCATAAAATGCTCAAAGCCGCCCTTTTCCGCTGCTTCGGCGTTCCAGTTGACCTCAAACACCTTCTTGCTGATGGGAGTGCCGTTGATATCCTGCACCCACACGCCATCTGCAGTTACTGTAGCAATCTCACCATCGCTCATGATAAAAGTACGACGCGTATGATTGATAATAGCCGGGATATCGGAGGCAATAAAGTTTTCACCCTCGCCAAGGCCGATAATCAGCGGATTATCCTTTTTGGTGCAGATAATTTTATCAGGCTCGTATTCGCACATAAATACCAGACTGTAGGAGCCCTTGATAAGCTTCAGCACCTTTTTGACGGTTTCTTCGAAATCTCCGTCATATTGGTCCGCCATCAGATGAGCTACAACCTCGCTGTCTGTTTCGGACAGGAATTCATGTCCCTTGGCAATCAGTTCTTCCTTCAGGCCAAGATAATTTTCAATAATACCGTTATGGACAACGACAAACTTACCGCTGCTGTCCGTATGGGGATGCGCATTGCGATCCGACGGACGGCCATGTGTTGCCCAGCGTGTGTGACCGATACCTACATTGCCCACAGGCATATTGCCTGCCAATTTCTGGCGCAGTGCATCCAGACGGCCTACACATTTTTCTACACGAATGCTGTTGTTTTCATAAACAGCAATGCCGGCAGAATCATAACCGCGATACTCCAGCTTGCTCATACCGTCAAGCAGAAAGGGAGCAGCTTCGTGATTACCGATATAACCTACAATTCCGCACATAAGTAGTAATCCTCCTCTACGCTGCAAGGTATAAGGCATCATCTGCTTCGTCAAGTTTCCTCGTATCTGATACCTTCCCCATTGCGAGCCTGTATTATATTCTTTGCCCTTTCTGCCACCGTGCTTTTCTCTCCCCCGTTACCGGAGGGCTTTGTACACGGTTTGCGGCCTGCAGCCGGCCGTGAGGCATCCGCTGACTGATCGATAACCTCATTCCTCGTCCACCGCCTGAGCGGCACATGCGCTTACATCCTTCACTGTCTGCATTTGGCAGCAAAGACAAGGCTCTGCTGATTTATGAGCAAACAGACAATGAGCCGCGCAGGCAGGCAGTCCCACGCGGCACATCCTCAGACTAATTTAATTTTACAATATGATGACTGGCAGGTCAAGAAAACATTCCTTGAACTTTTCTTGCCTGCAGGCGCTTCATTGTAATATAATAAATACAGAAAGAGTGCTACCGATAGACGGTTGCCCTTCAAAATTAACTGTTAAAAATAACCGCTAGTGTAGGAGCTGGGCGGTTATTTTTTTGCGTTTTTCAAGAAAATATACAAAAGCAGACCATTGCATCTGAAACTGATGTAATGGTCTGCTTTTAATCTTCATTCAGTCAGGAAGCCTGCTTATGCCAACTCCTTGGTTACAACGTCGGCAATAGCGTTGGCAATCTGTTCCAGACGCTCCTGCTTCGGTCCTTCGGCCATAATACGGATTAAAGGCTCGGTGCCGGAAGCACGTACCAGAATTTGGCCGTTTTCGCCCAGCTCCTCCTGATATTTTTTGATTACTTCCTGAATAGCAGCCTTTTCTTCCCAGCCGTTTTTATTCTTCACGCGTACATTCAGCAGAATTTGCGGGAATTTAGTCATTACAGCGCCCATCTCGGACAAAGACTTATTGTTGCGAACCATTGCGCACAGCAGCTGTACAGCAGTCAGAATGCCGTCGCCGGTTTTAGCGAATTCGGAGAAAATGATATGACCGGATTGCTCGCCGCCGATAGAATAATTGTGCTTAAGCATTTCTTCCAGTACATAGCGGTCACCTACAGCGGTTTTGACAGTCTTGCCGCCATGAGCCTTCATAGCCTGATGCAAGCCAACGTTACTCATAACAGTGGTTACCAGCATATTGTCATGCAGCTTGTTGCGCTTCATCAGCTCCAGAGCGCAAATCAGCATAATCTGGTCGCCGTCCATAGCCTCGCCGTTTTCGTCAACTGCCAGGCAACGGTCGGCATCACCGTCATTGGCGATACCTACATGAGCGCCAACCTCGACAACCTTCTTCTGCAAAGCCTCCAGATGAGTGGAGCCGCAGCCGTTGTTGATGTTGATGCCGTTAGGCTCGTTGAAAATTGCCACAACCTCAGCACCGAGGCTGCGCAGGATAACCGGTGCGATTTCGCTGTTGGCACCGTTGGAGCAGTCCATAACAATCTTCAGACCATTCAGCTTAGCATAAGCAGTGCTCAGAATGTGCTTAATATACAGTGCGGACAAATCCTTTTCATGAATAATCTGGCCTACGCTGCTGCCGCTTACTGCCTGAGTGTAATCAATCGGTGCAGCAACGATAGCTGCAATTTCGTCCTCTACTGCGTCAGGCAGCTTGTGGCCTGTCTGAGAGAAAAATTTGATGCCGTTGTCTTCAAACGGATTGTGAGAAGCAGAAATTACAACACCGGCGTTAGCCTTAACCTCACTGGTAAGGAAGGAAACTGCCGGAGTAGGCATAACGCCCAGAATATGTGCATTGCCGCCGGCGCTGCAGATACCTGCTGCCAAAGCGCTTTCCAGCATTTGTCCGCTGCGGCGTGTATCTCTGCCGATAATAATTTTCGGGCAGGAAACCTCGCGGCCAAAGTATTTTGCGGCAGCATAGCCCAGCTTAAAGGCCAGCTCCGGAGTAAGCTCTACGTTCGCTACACCGCGAACACCATCAGTACCAAATAATCTTGCCATTTTTTGTAATAACCTCCCTAATGTTAATTCGTTTATATATGTGTTGGGAATTGTTGAGCTGAAAAAGCAAAACGAAAGTCTCTCCTTGGGGAGAGGTGTCATCGCATAGCGATGACGGAGAGGGGTGATACATAACATAATGCTATGCATACTGCAAAATCCCCTCTCAGTCGCCCTACGGGCGCCAGCTCCCCCCAAGGGGAGCCTAATTCTCAGTATTGCTCCAACCTAAATTACTTCACCGGCGCAAATCTTTCCATAATCGCACGCGCCACATGATAGCCATCAAGCGCTGCGCTCATAATACCGCCGGCATAGCCTGCGCCTTCACCGCAGGGGTAAAGCAAATCATGCGTCAGCGATATATAGCTCTGCCTGTCGCGCTCTATGCGAACCGGCGCCGAGGTGCGTGTTTCCACACCCGTCAGCAGCGCGCCGCCGTCGGCGTAACCCGCCAGCTTGCGGCCGAAGCTCGTAATGCCCTCGCGCAGCGTATCCGTAACGTAAGCAGGCAGCACCTTGTCTAAGCTGCAGGCCGTCAATCCCGGACGATAGCTTGGCTGTACCAAACATTCCAAGGACGGAGTGCTGCGCTTCAAAAAGCTGTCCAGATTCTGCGCAGGCGCATAATAGCTGCTGCCTGCCGCCGCATAAGCAAGCTGCTCATAGCGGCGCTGGAATTCTACGCCTGCCAGCGCACCCTCGCCGAAATCTCGGCTGTCCACATTCACTACCAGCGCACTGTTGGCAATGCCGCTGTCACGCTTAAACATGCTCATGCCGTTGACAACCACGCCGCCGGCCTCCGAAGCAGCGGCAACTACCTGACCGCCCGGGCACATGCAGAAAGAATATGCTGTACGTGTTTTATCCTGCGTATGGTAAACAAGCGCGTAATCCGCTGCGCCCAGCAAATGATGTCCCGCAAAGCTGCCGTACTGCGCCCTGTCAATCAGCTCCTGCGGATGCTCGATGCGCACACCGATGGCAAAGGGCTTCGCCACAATGCCAACACCCCTGCGTGCCAGCATAGCGTAGGTATCGCGCGCGCTGTGACCGCAGGCCAGAACCACGGCTCCTGCCGCCAGTCTTTCGCCGCCGTCGAGGATTACCCCCTGCACAGCATTATTTTTGATATCCAGATCAACAACATGCGCATCGTAACGCACGCTGCCGCCCAGCTCCGCAATACGGCGGCTGAGTCCCTGTACCATCGCACGCAGCTTATCAGTGCCTACGTGCGGCTTATGCTCATACAAAATATTTTCCGGTGCGCCTGCATCCACAAAGAGCTGCAGGATTTCGGCCATCATAGGATCATTTACACGCGTAGTCAGCTTGCCGTCCGAGAAGGTGCCTGCACCGCCCTCGCCAAACTGTACGTTAGACGCGGGGTTAAATTCTCCCGTCTGCCAAAAGCGCTGTACATCCTGCACACGCTGCACCACCGGCTTACCGCGCTCCAAAAGCAACGGCTTATAGCCATGCTCTGCCAGCTGCAGTGCCGCCAAAAGTCCCGCAGGACCGGCACCGATAACCACCGGCGGTGCGCTCAGCGGCAGTGTGCCAAGCTCAAGCGTCGGCTGCTGCTGCTCCTGATATTGCGTAATATCACGGTCCGCCAGCAGGCGTTTTGCCTGTCTGCCGCCTGTTTCAACCTCTGCCAACACATGGTAATTGAGGCAGATATCATTTTTCTTGCGCGCATCCACTGCCTTGCGTACTATCCGCACACTGCCCAAAGCATCACGCGGTATACCGCATTTGCGGCACACCGCCTGCTCAAGCGTCTGCTCCTGTCGCAGGCTGATACGCACATTATTTATTTTCAGCTTCATCTATAAATCAGTTCTGCCTTTCTACCGATATTTTTATCTGCACCGTACGTCTTTCGGGAATAACCTTTTCCGGCAGATCAAGCTCAGCCGCAACAACGGTGCTGCCATTGAGCTTGCTTACATCCACCGGCTTGGTCTTGACATCCTTCAGCTCCTTCAGCACGGAAGGCGGTGCGGTAACGCGAACGCTTGTCGGCACAATCTCTGTTTTGGTAACAACAATACCGGCAGGCAAATCACCGCTCATAACCAGCTTAACCGGAATATCAAGCGAATGCATCTGGCTTACCATATTGGCCTGCACCATTACACGCTCAGGGATAATTCTCATATTGGGAATATCGTAGCCGTCGTCACTCACGGCAACCAGCTCGCTTTCCGTCTGGAAGCTGCCGCTATGGTTGCTGATATCAATAGGAGCAACCACACGGTTTACCTTGTCAATACGATGTGTTGCACCACGCAAAGTAACCTCCGCCGGAGTAATTATACTGTTGCCGATGGTCATATCACCGTTCACCGCGCCCACGATACGCGTAGTAACGGGAACCTTTTTCTCGCTTACCGTATCCACATATACGGAAACCTCCTTAGGCGTTACGGATACAATCTCGCCGCCGGAGTAGGTTACCGTAATCGGCAGGCTCTGCTGACCTTCGGTTATATTTTTCAAATTGATAGAAGCATTGATTTCGGCACTCAGATTATCGGAACTCAGCTTGGCACGCGAGCCGCGCACCTTAACCAGAATTTTATCGGGAGCATTGAAGACCATCATATTTTGCGGCAGATTTCTCTGCTGCAGGCGCACCTCGATATTACGCTCGATTATCGGGTTCTGGTCGGTCATTACATATACCCACAGTCCACAGGCCATGAGCAGGCAGATAATCCTTGCCAACAGGTTTTCCTTACGCGCCAGCCTTTGCAAAAATCTCATTTTTTCTCACCGCCCCACAAGCTCTTGATTTTATCAACCAAAGAATTCTTAACTGCTGCATGCGGACGGAAAATTGCCGTGCGCAAAATTTCCTTCACATCATCCACCGTCAGATAACGCATCAGCTCGCCGTTGCGGGCGATGGAAATCGTACCGGTTTCCTCGCTGACAACAAGAATCATCGCATCGGACTGCTCGGACATACCGATTGCGGCACGATGGCGGGTACCAAGCTCCTGGCTCAAATTACGGTTTTCCGTGAGCGGCAGCAGGCAGCAGGCAGCAACAACGCGGTTGCCGCGGATAACGACAGCGCCGTCATGCAGCGGTGTATCCTTAACAAAAATGTTCTGCAGCAGTCCCGAACTCACCAGACCGTCAATAGGCACACCGGTTTCGATACGCTCTGCCAAACCGGTAGCACGCTCGAAAACCATCAGCGCACCTACCTTATTTTTGCTCATCACCTTAGTGGCATGGGCAACGGCATCCAGCATTTCCTCTAGCTCCTGCTCGTCCAGCTCGCTGCCCTTATGAAACAGCTTGCCGCGGCCGATTTGCTCCAGAGCACGGCGCAGCTCCGGCTGAAAGACAACAGGCAGGGCGACCATAATCACCGTCATGCTCTTTTCCAACAGCCAGCTGATAACATGCAGGTTCAGCCAACGGCAGATAAGCGTGAAGCCTATCAGCACCATGAGGCCCTTGCCCAATGTTGCGGCACGGGTATTTTTCAGCATCAGGAACAAACGGTAAAGAAAATAGGCAACGACGACAATATCTATAACATCCAAAAATGTGATTGTCGAAAGCAAGCCTTGCAGTTGTATCATCATAATTGCATTGCTCCTATCTATCAGACACTATCGACTAAGCGCTAAGCCTTAGTCCATTTTCAGAATCGCCATGAATGCCTCCTGCGGCAGCTCTACACTGCCAACCTGCTTCATGCGCTTTTTACCTTCCTTCTGTTTTTCCAACAGCTTACGCTTACGGCTGATATCACCGCCGTAGCATTTCGCCAGTACGTCCTTACGCATAGCGCGGACGTTTTCGCGGGCAATAACCTTGTTGCCGATTGCTGCCTGTACCGGAATTTCAAACATCTGACGCGGAATCAGGCTGCGCAGCTTTTCAACCAGCTGACGGCCGCGAACAGTAGCAAATTCCTTATGCACAATCGCGGAAAGCGCATCGACAGGCTCGCCGTTCAGCAGGATATCTACCTTCACCAGATCGGAATAACGGTAGCCGGACAGCTCGTAGTCCAAAGAAGCATAACCGCGGGTAGCGGATTTCAGACGGTCAAAATAGTCAAAGATAATCTCACTCAGCGGTAATGCGTAGTGAATCATTACGCGGGTATCATCAAGATAGGTCATGTTATCGTATTCACCGCGTTTTTCCTGGCTCAGCTCCATAACAGCGCCTACATAATCCTTCGGCACAATGATGGTTGCATTAACGAAAGGCTCCTCAACATGGTCGATAACAGTCGGGTCCGGGAACAGGGACGGGTTATCTACCATTTCAACGTCGCCGTTGGTGCGGAATACCTCGTAAATAACGTTAGGCGCGGTAGTAATCAGGCTCAGATTATATTCACGCTCCAGGCGCTCCTTGATAACGTCCATATGCAGCAGGCCCAAGAAGCCGCAGCGGAAGCCAAAGCCCAGCGCGGTAGATGTCTCCGGCTCAAATACCAGAGAAGCATCGTTCAGCTGCAGCTTTTCCAAAGCATCACGCAGGTTATCGTAATCGGAATTCTCTACCGGATACAAACCGCAGTATACCATCGGTGTAGCCTTGCGGTAACCTGGCAACGCTTTTTCGGCAGGATTATCGGCATCTGTTACGGTATCGCCTACGCGTGCATCCTTAACATTTTTGATGCTGGCAGCAAAGAAGCCTACCTGGCCCTCCTCCAGCTCGTCAACATTGACGATGCCGGGCTTGAAGTAACCAACCTCGGTAACATCAAATTCCGCACCGGTTGCCATCATGCGAATCTTCATACCCTTGCGCAGACGGCCCTGCATAATGCGTATATATAAAACTACGCCCTTGTAAGCGTCAAATTTGGAGTCAAATACCAAGGCCTTCAGCGGCGCTTCCGCATCGCCCTGCGGCGCCGGCACGCGCGCTACGATTGCTTCCAGCACGTCCTCGATGCCAATGCCTGTCTTGGCACTGCACAGAACTGCGTCGGAAGCATCAATACCGATAACGTCCTCGATTTCCCTTTTTACATGCTCAGGGTCGGCACTCGGCAAATCAATCTTATTGATAACCGGAATAATCTCCAGATCGTTATCCAGCGCCAGATATACGTTAGCCAGTGTCTGCGCTTCAATGCCCTGAGTAGCGTCAATAACCAGCAGTGCGCCCTCGCACGCTGCCAATGCACGCGAAACCTCGTAGGTAAAGTCTACGTGGCCCGGGGTGTCGATAAAGTTCAGCATATACTCCTCGCCGTTGCGCGCCTTGTAAATGCTGCGCACAGCCTGCGCCTTGATGGTGATGCCGCGTTCACGCTCCAAATCCATGGAATCGAGAATCTGCTCCTCCATCTCACGCTTGCTCAGCGTTCCTGTATATTCAATCAATCTGTCCGCCAGGGTAGACTTGCCATGATCTATATGGGCGATAATAGAAAAGTTGCGAATGTGATTTTGTTCAATCATAAATTACTCTTCCTGCTCCTTCATTAAAATGTATTATTTCAGGCCAATATTGGCTTGAGCCTGTTTTATTAGTACTAATTATTATACCATTATCCGGCAAAGCCTGTAAACTAAAAAGAGAGACAGCTCTGTGCCATCTCTCCTCATGCTGCGTTTTATTTCAGTTTAGTGTCCTCAAATTCAACGCACTTGTAGTAATTGTCAATTTTATAATTCAGCTTATCGAGCGTTTCCTGCATCTGCGCCATGCGTTCGAGCAGCTTGGCACGCTGCTCGATTAAAATTTCCTTGCGTGCCGCCCTTGTTTTGTCGCCCTGCTGAAACAGCGCCACATATTCAATCAGGCTTTCTACTGAAATACCTGCCGCACGCATGCATTTGGCAAAGTTTACCCAGTTGCAGTCTGTTTCGGTGTAGTCGCGAATACCGCTTTCATTACGGTTGACTATCGGAATCAGGCCGATGCGCTCATAATAACGCAGCGTGTCCGCTGTAATGTCATACATTTTGCTTACTTCGTTTATTTTCATCCCGCTTACCTCCTGCCAGGATTGTTTTCCTGCTTTCTGCTTATATTTTAGCATTTGGAGTCAGCTCCAGGTCAAGCGTCCGCAAAATATTTTTTACAGGAACAGGCAGGCATATTTGTGATTTTCTCTTGCATAATGCTCGCATTCGTGGTAGAATAATGCAGTACAAGAAAATTCAGGAGGTGAAATTCGTTGCCGAACATTAAATCTTCCATCCGCAGTGTAAAGACCGACGCAGAACGTCGTGCTAAAAACGCTCCGATTAAAGCAGCTCTCCGCAATGCTTCCCGCAAAGTAGAGGCTCTGGCTAAAACCGGCGCTAAAGAAGACGCTCAAGCTACTATGGCTACTGCTTCCGGTTTGCTCGATAAAGCAGCTCGCAAAGGCATTATCCATAAGAATGCTGCAGCTCGCAAAAAATCCAGACTTGCAAAGAGAATCAACGCTATGGCTTAATTCTTACAAGCTGACCTGCTCTGAAAAGAGCAGGTTTTTTGCATTTCAGGGATAATTTTTTGCAGGCAGGCTAATCAAGATCATAATTGATGTAAGTAAAGCTCTCAATCACGTCATTATCATTCAGCGTGATAATCAACTGCTTGGCAGGTCTGTCAAAGCCATCCGCATCAAGCACAGATTTTTCCCACACGATACTGTTTGTCGGCTCCTCAATATCAACAGCAGACTCGTGCCAGCCGATTCTCCGCATCATATCGTAAAAATTATTCCGCTCTTTCTGATCAAAATGCTGTCCGACTGCGTAGCCTGCCATCTCGCCGGGAGCCTTGTTAATCACTACCTAATAGGTTTTTCCGTCAAAGGCTCTCGTGTAGAACACTCGCGGACCTACCTGCACCTTATTAAGGTCATAAGCAATATTCATATCGTCGGCATGCTCTACTCTGCCCATGCTGTAGCCGGAGCCTGCTGCATAGCCGGCGGGATCGTTAATCCAGTTTGCCTCTACCGCAGCCTGAAAGCGTCCTTCATCTGAATGAGCATATTGGCCATCAGGCAACGCACCTATATATTGGTTATACATGTAGCCTCTGTAGCCTTTTTCGGTAGTTCCGTACACCCACACATATTTACTGTTAGGTATAAACACTACCTTTCTTGCATAAAATTTATCGCCGTTTTGCAGCATGGTTACTACCTCACAGTTTGTGTTAGGCTCTGTTCTTAAGTTAACATCCGTAGCAATACATTGAGTTGGCAACGGCCAGCGCGGATGTTCATCAATAATATCCGAAAGATAACCGCCGCTGAGATGAGCAAAAGCGGTGTTGGCCAAGAGCGCCATCCCCAAGGTCATGCCCAAAAAACAAATTCTTTTTCATATGTATATCCCTCCCTTGATTGCGGTACGAAATCCTTCAATCAACAAATTTCAGATACAGGCTGCTTATTTTTTATAACAAGTATCTGTCTTTCGGTTACCCGCAGAACATATATAGAGAATTATCAACCTTAAAGTTTTGTAATTCCTTTATATCTCCCCTGTAAGGGGAGGTGGCTGCGAGCACCGGCGAGCAGACGGAAGGGTTGTTACCGCTCCCGAAGCAGCAAAAGCTGGGTTCCTCAGCATCATTATTGAAGTGGTAAACTTATTTTAGACACAGAGGGGGTATTTTTTGTACAGATAATATATAATGGAATACACCAATATATATATCACTGAACAAGGAATACTTCAGTCTAAACAGGAGGTTTACCATGAAATACACTAAACAAGAAAAATTAGACATTGGTCGACGAATATATGACAGTGAGATTACTCGCTATCAAGCTGCAGAGTTATATAAAATTTGCGAAGGTACAGCACGCACTTATATGCGTATGTACAGAGATGCAAATAACCTGCCTGCAAAAAATTGTAAACAACAAAAATGTAATATAATACGTCCCGATTCCCCAGCACTTTCTGCAAATACGGATGACTTTCAATCCATGACCAAGGAAGAATTAATTCGTGAATTGCTTAAAGCAAGAATTGCAGAAGCCAGATTAAAAAAAGGCTATGCGGTGAAAGGGGATGGTACAGTAATTCTATACGGCAAGAAGAATACCAAGTAGTATTAGAGCTTTCCGGAGAATTTCCAGTAAAACTTATATGCGAAACCATGAATATCCAGCGCAGTAGTTTCTATGCTTGGAAAAAGAAGCTTGCGCATCCTTCTACAAGAATGAAGAGCCTGCTTAGCAATATTTTACTTTTTAAAGAGTACCATGCTAAGTTTCCTTCTCATGGGTATCGTTGGCTTAACGCTAAGATTCGTTTGGATACTGGTCTTGTACTTTCAGATGCATATGCACATAAGTGCTGTAAAATCACTGGCATTAAGAGTCAAGCTAAGCATTATAAATACAAAAAGCCAGGAGATTCATACCGTGTTTTTCCTAATCTGCTTATGACAGAAATACAGATTGACGGACCACTGCAATGTATTGTAAGCGATATGACTGCTTTTTATGTAAAAGGGATCTATTATGAGCTAACATTGTATATGGATCTTTGGAATAATGAAATTGTAAGCCATTCTCTATCTTCCAAACGTGGTGACCGTATGACATATATTAGCGGTCTGGTGGATTTAATTGCTTTAAAGAAGCAGTATCCGGAATATGAAATGATCTTGCATTCAGACCAAGGATCTGTTTACACATCTAAGGCATTTAACGACTTGTTGCCAATGTATAGCATTACTCATTCCATGTCTCGTGCCGGAACACCTACCGACAATGCAGCAATGGAAGCGATTAATGGTTGGATAAAGGCAGAAATGTTTACCGATTTTCATGTAACAGGCGAAAGGCCTGTTGTAGATGAAGTAAAAGAATATATTCACTTCTTTAATGAACAGCGTCCAGCTTATTCGTTAAACTATCTGACGCCAACTCAATATCGCAAGTTGCATTACGAACGGATATCTGACTAACAGATAATTTTTTGTTGTATATTTTTTTATGATTTGTGTCTAAAATTTGTTGACTAGTGCATTATAGCGTAAAATAACAAAAGCATCTCCACACTTTTACTGCAAAAAGTGTAGGGATGCTTAATTTTTTTATTAACAGCAGTCATTTCACTGCCTAAGCCTTACTCCCGGCAGACACCGCAACGACGGCAGCCGTCAAAGCACATCGGCGTAAACTTGCCGCTTTCGCTGCGCTGCAGCTCAGCCGCAAGATACTCCTGCGTCACGCCCATGTCCAGATGCTGCCAGGGCAGCGGCTGGCCTACCTGCAGCTCGCGCTCCGCCAGCTCCTCGGCATCCAGGCCTTCTTCCTTCAGCACCTGCTTCAGGCTGCGGCCTTCCACATGCGCCTTCAGCAGCGCTTCGCCGATACGTCTGCTGCCGCGCGCCAGCACGGACTGCACCACGGTTTCCTTCAGCGATTCGGTTATCAGCTTAATGCGCTTTTCCTTCTTCAGACCGTCGCCCAAAATTTTAAAGCGCTTCTTCAGGGTACGCACATTGCACAGCGGCGCCCACTGGTACGGCGTAAAGGGCTTGGGCACAAAGCCGTTGACCGAAATAACCAGCTCGCCCTTGTTGCCCACAGCATCCATCTTGGCACGCACGCGTTTAATCATCTCCACCGTTTCGACGATATCCTCGTCCTCTTCTCCCGGCAGACCGATCATGTAATACAGCTTGATGTTGCGCATTCCGGCAGCAGCAGCCAGCTCGATAGAATTATAAACGTGCTCCTCCGTAATGCCCTTGTTAATCGCGGCGCGCATACGCTCGCTGCCTGCCTCCGGCGCTACGGTCATCGTGCGCTGGCCGCTCTGCGCCAGTGCATGCGCAATCTGCTCCGTGAGCATATCTGCGCGCATGCTGGCCACGGAAAACGGTATCTTATGCTCCACCAAGTATTCCGTCAGCTCCGCCATCTGCGGATGATCGGATACGGCAGCGCCCATCAGGCCCACCTTTTTTGTGCGCTCGGGACGCTTGGCGATATCTGCCAGAATATTTTCCAGCTTACGCGGACGCGGCTTGCGGAAGCAGTAGCCTGCCATGCAGAAGCGGCAGTGACGGCCGCAGCCACGCGCCACCTCGACGATAAACATATCCTCAAATTCCGTTCCGCTCGTAACGATAGCAGAGGTGTGCGGATAAGCGTCGATATCACGCGCCCACTGGCGCACTACCTTCGCAGGCGCACCTTCCTGCGGCAGCAGGGCGGTAAACTCACCCTCATCATCGTACTGCGCCGTATACAGGCTGGGAACATAAACGCCTGGCACCTGCGCCAGCGCCGCCAAACGCTCTTGCTTGCTTTCCTCGCGGTAGATGGTATCCAGCACGTGCTGCACTGTCTCCTCCCCCTCGCCGATAACAAAGGCGTCAGCCACAGCAGCCAGCGGCTCGGGATTAAAGGTAGCACAGGGACCGCCGATAATCACCAACGGCTCGCGCTGATTGCGCTCCGCCGCCCGCAGGCGGATATTGCCCAAATCCAGCACCGTCAGCAGATTATCATAATCCATTTCAAAGGACAGCATGACGAAGATAACGTCAAAATCTGCCAGCGGACGCTGGTTTTCCAAGCTCAGCAGCGGCGTTTTGCTTTTGATATGCTCCTGCTGCAATCGTTTATCCGGCAAAAAGAAACGCTCACAGGCACTGTCACCGCGCTCGTTAATCATCTGATACAAAATGTGCATTCCCAGGTTCGACATGCCCAGATGGTAGACGTTGGGGTAAATAAACGCTACCGGATGGCGTAAGCCCGGCGGATACACCTGCGCGCCGGTTTCATTTTCTCTTGTTTCTTTAATGTAGTTTTTGATTATCCAGGACAAAGCATTTCCTCTCCGAGTATCTATAATGTATTAAGAAAATATCAGCGCAAAATTACGCTGATATCCTCTTATATTTTACTGCTGTTTTTCTGCTAATTTGCGTTCAAACAAATCGATAACTGTTTTCAAAACCTTTAAGCGGGCATAATATTTATTGTTGCCCTCAACCACGGTCCACGGTGCATACGAGGTGTCGGTGCGCACCAGCATTTCATTGACTGCCGCTTCATAGGCATCCCATTTATCACGGTTACGCCAATCCTCGTCCGTAATCTTCCACTGCTTATTGGGGTCAGCCTGACGGTCATTGAAGCGTCGCAGCTGCTCATCCTTGTCAATCTGCAGCCAAAATTTGGCGATGGCGATGCCGTGCTCGCACCACTGCGCCTCCATATCCTTAATTTCATCGTAGGCGCGCTGCCATTCCTGCGGCTTGGCAAAGCCTTCGATGCGCTCTACCATGACACGGCCGTACCAGGTGCGGTCAAAAATTGCTATAGTGCCCGGCTGCGGCAGTCTGGTCCAAAAGCGCCACTGATAATGGAACTGCTTTTCAACCACGTTCGGCGCCGCAATCGGATGCACATGGAAGCCCAACGGGTCCAGTGCTGCCGTCAGTCTGCGGATAGCGCCGCCCTTGCCGGCAGCGTCCCAGCCCTCAAAGCCGATAACTACCGGAATCTGCGCCTTGAACATTTCAATCTGCAGCTGTGTCAGCTTTTTCTGGTACTTGTCCAGCTTTTCCTTATATTCTTCCTTGGTAAGCTCCTTGTTGGCGTCAATCGTGCTCAGCACATCGTAGGTTGCCGCGGTGCGCTTGTCGGCAGCAGGCTCGACAGGCATCTGCACAGCCTTTTCGATAGCATCGGCAATCTTGGTGAAAACCTCCAAACGCGCACTGCGCGGATCATCGTCGGCAATCAGATGCCAGGGAGCGTTTACCGTATCGGTAGCCTCCAGCATTTTTTCGTAATGCGGCAAAAATTTATCGTAATCTTCGCTTTCATCAATCGCAGGATTCAGATCACGCCACGCCTTGCCCAGTGTTTTGGCATTCTTGGCTATATTTTTCTTTTGCTGCTCCGGTGACAGATGCAGGAAAAATTTGAGCACAAGATAATTATCGTCCGTGAGCATTTTTTCAAAGTTGTTGATATGCTCAAAGGAAACAGCAGGATACTTGGTGTTATCCTCTTTATCCGCCAGCTCGTTGGCGTTTTTCAGATAATACCAGCTGCGGTGATAAACAGCAATATGTCCCAACGCCGGCAAACGCTTCCAGAAGGCACCGAAAAACGGCTGTTCCTGCATTACACCGCGCAAACGCACGCTGGAATAAACATTAAAGCCACGGGCATCCATCTGCTGCATCATTTCGTTAATCAGCGCACTGCGTCGCGCACCGCGCCAGCCCTCAAACACGATGATAATCGGTCTTTTGGCGTCGCGGGCCATGCGCTGCGCCTTTCCCAGCCGTTCACCCAGTAATTCCATTTGCTTGTTATAATCTTCCTTGGACACTTTTTTACTCAAATCCAGCTTTTCCAGCATTCTGCAACATCTCCTTACTGTTTGCGAGAATCTTTAAATCAGCGCTCCTCGTAGGGGCTCAGAGCGCGCGGTTTTCCTAATACCTCTGCCATGATAATGCCGTTGACGAGCGCCGCATGCTTCAGCTTTACGCGCTTTTTGGGCGCAGGCTGCGCCTGCTGTGCGTAGTGCGCATTAAACGCCGCTGCGGCAGCGTTCATCTTTGCTTCGTCATAGCTGTAATCACCGCGGGGATCATAATAAACCTTGCCCTCGTCATGCACGAGGGCTTCGTTTTCGCGATGAATTCTGCCGGTGTGGTCATGCATTGCTTCACCGTCACGGTGAACTCTGCTGCCATCATCACGGCGCACACGCGTTCCGTCATGCACTACGCCTTGGCTGCTTTGACGCTTGCGTGCCTGCGCCTCCTCCGTCGTCTTTTTCAGACGGCGTTCAAACTCGGCGGCAATATCTTTAGGCTTAGCCTGCGTTTGCTGCTCTGCCTGCGTCGGCTCCGCCGTTTCCTGCGGCTGCTCTTGCGGCAGCTCCCGCTGTCTGCGGCGGCGGTTGCGCCTGTCCAAAAATACGTTGGCCAGCATTACGAGGACAAAAAGCAGGGGGATTAAATCACTGTCAAATAAACCGCCCATAAGCTGCACCTCGCTTATTTACTGCCCTCAGGCTTTTCCTCGCCCTCCGGGCTTACCTCGGCAATCGTGCGGCGCATCTGCGTATCTGCCTGAATATTGTTCAGGCGGTAATAATCCATTACGCCCAAGCGGCCGTTAGCCAGCGCCTCCGCCATAGCTGTCGGAACCTTAGCCTGTGCTTCCACAACCTTCGCCTGCATTTCCTGCGTATAGGCCTTCATTTCCTGCTCCTTGGCCACAGCCATCGCACGGCGTTCCTCAGCGCGTGCCTGAGCAATGCGCTTATCTGCCTCCGCCTGGTCTGTCATCAGCGCAGCGCCGATGTTACGGCCTACATCTACGTCCGCAATATCAATGGAAAGAATTTCAAAAGCGGTGCCTGCATCAAGGCCTTTATCCAAAACTGTTTTGGAAATATAGTCGGGGTTTTCCAGTACCTTGCTGTGGTCGGCGCTGGAGCCTACGTTTGTTACAATGCCTTCGCCGACACGCGCAATAATCGTTGCTTCGCCGGCACCGCCTACCAGGCGGTCAATGTTGGCGCGCACGGTTACGCGTGCCTTTACCTTCAGCTCAATGCCGTCCTTGGCAACAGCGCTTACTACCGGAGTTTCGATAACCTCGGGGTTAACGCTCATCTGCACAGCCTCCAGCACGTTGCGTCCCGCAAGGTCAATGGCACAGCCACGCTCAAAGCTCAGCTCAATCTGCGCTCTGTGGGCCGCAATCAAAGCATCGATAACGCGGTCCACGTTACCACCTGCCAGATAATGCGCCTCCAGCTGGTTAACATTAACGTCAAGGCCTGCCTTGTTCGCCTTAATCAGCGGCAGCACAATCTGTGACGCGGGCACACGGCGCAGGCGCATACCGATGAGGTTGAAAATGCCTACATTAACGCCGGCAGCAATGGCCGAAATCCACAGGCCCAACGGCACAAAGTTAAGAAAAATAGCAATACCGGCAATAGCAATGATTACTGCAAAGCCACTGCCGAAAATCATACTGAATAATAAATCCATAATGTCACTCCTTCGTCTGTTCTACAAAAATTTTGCTGCCCTCTACCCGCACGATAATCACGGGTGCGGACTTTTCGATATAATCTCCCTGACTGCTCACATCAAGACGCTTGCCGTCCACCAGAATCGTGCCTGCTGGACGCAGCGTGGTCAAGGCTGTGCCTCTTTTTCCCACCAGCATGCTCCAGTTTTTGCCGCCGGTGTAGCCCTCGCTGTTTTTTTGACGTGTCCACAGCACAAAGGGATTATACTTGCTTTCCTTGGGCAGATACACGCACAGCAGCGTAATTACCAGCACCAAAAACAGATACACTGCCAACAGCACCAGCGCCGCCCAGGCATTGCCGCCCAAAACGTAAAAGCCGCCGACTGTCAGGCACACCATGCCGCTGACACCGAAAATTCCGAAGCCCGGCACCACAAATTCTATCAGCAGCAGGACAAGACCCGCCAGCATAAAATAATATTCCAATGGCATGACTGCACCTCCTCAACGCTTGTACATTTATAGTATAACAGAGGAAAAGCATGAAGTAAATTTAAAGTTTGGGATGCTGCCAGGCTGCGGACAAGCTGCAAACAAAATCACCGGCGTGATTTAATTTAACGCTTACGTAACATCAGCTTCTTTCATAACTGAAAGAAGCTGCAAGAAAGGTTCGCATGAGCAGCTACGGGGTATCCAAGTGTTTCTCTGCAAGACGCTAAAAAAGACCTTAGCATCAGCTTTTGCCGCTGCCAAGGTCTTGATTTTTTTAGCTTCAGCCTTCCGCCAGCACCTGCTTTAAAAGCTCCAGCGCGCTCGCTTCGCTCGCTTTGTTCGTGCCCAGCTCACCGCGGAAAGCACGTGCAAGGATGGATTTCTTCATCAGGTCGATGCTTGCCAGCGCCTGCTCCGTTGCCTGCTGTGCGGAGCGCTCGCGCGCCAGCAGGTCGTCGATGAGGCGCACGATTTCGTGCTGTTCGGAGAGGGTGGGGAGAAAAATCTTTATATTATTCATTTTAGCTTGAGTAAGTTTAGGTTGAGCACTGCCTGTAACATATGGAATCAAATCCATATTATTAATATAATGACATAAATACATAAGCAACACTGTATCCTTTACATCTAAAATATGTGCATGATTATTTACCCAGTACTTACCATCCGCAATAAAAGCTATATCCTTACTTCTAGTAACCAGATTAGCACCATCTTCTCCAATCAAAAGTTTCTTGCCTTCAAATATATAGTCATCAACTTTATCAATAATTCCAGAAGCACCATAATAATCATATATTCGATTCATATTATCACGTTGTGACTTAGACAAAGGAATACGTTTAGAATCTTGATTCTCAGTTATTTCAGATAGCTTCTTCTCTTCCCAACTTTCATCGCTCACGCCATTTTCACGGCGCCACTGCTTTGTCAGCTCACCCGTAAACGCCTTGTGCAGAATTCCTGCCTTGCGCACGGCAAAGCTGTCGGCAACCTCCTGCAGTCTTTCCTTCGCTTCGTCGAGCTTGGCAAAAAGCTCCTCGATGCGCTCGACAATGCGTTGCTGTTCGGAGAGTGGAGGGAGAGGGAAAGTAAGGGATTCTATTCTAAACAATGCCAACTTTGCTTGTGTTGTAGCAATCGTTGCACTTTGCATTTGATATTGAGCAAATTCAGATTTCAAAAACAAGCAAAGATATTTTTGATTTATCCCCTTGATGTTAGTAATTTTTGCTGCATTTTCCGTTAAATTAGCACCATCAATACATGACGGAATAATACCAACTTTACCAATGCTACCTGCTATCGAAACATATATATCGTCTGAAGAAATGGTATATCTAGAAATTTTTTCGTATACATCTTCGTCAATATATTTCAACCCTTCCAAAGAAACTCCAATAGCATTAAAATCTGTTACTCTTATATAAGGGTGTTTAGTAATATTTTCCGAAAAAGTTGTTCCCTTAGGCAAACGTTTTCCACCTTTTACATCAGCAAGACTTCCAAGCCTTACCCACACCCAATTCTCCGGCACCTCGTAAGGCTGTTCCTCCGCAGACACTAGCGCCTGCTGCAAGCGTTCTTCTATTGTCAATGCTGTCTTTTTCTTTGGCATTGCAAGATCTCCTTTATAAACAAACATGCTATTGCTTTAATGTATAATTTATGATAAAATGTTTTTGACAACCGTGTTGCAGGGTGGTGTTGCCTTCATTCTCTACGAATGGAGGTGATGTCTATGGTATATTTCAGCTTTCAGGATTTAATGTCCTTTGGAGTTTTTATCGTAGCATTACTTACGTTCATTTTTAAGAACAAAAAGTAATAAAAAAGTTACGGACATAGAAAAACCGCCCCAAGACTTTGACGAGTACGGAGCGGATTTTTCTTAACCTACTAGGCAACCCACCTCTGTGGGCGGTTGTCTTTTCTATATCTAATATACCACACAATCCATAGCTTTGCAAGTTTTGAATTGTGCTCACTAAAAAGAAAACCACTCCTACACTTTGCGGGGTAAGAAGTGGCTTTCTAAAAACTTTTTGTCTTTTCTAGTTTAGTATACCACAGAAGCCTTATCTTTGCAAGTTTTGGATTGTGCAGAATGTAGTGAAAGGCTCCCCTCGGGGGGAGCCTCTTTCTTCCTTCATCCTTCACTCTATTCTTATCTTTGCAAGCTCCTCAGCTCCTGCGCCACACTCTGCAGCAAATCCACGGCCTCCGCCAGCTTTTCCGCAGCCTCTGCCGCGCTTTCCGCCGGGTCCGGCAAATCCTCGTAATCCAGCACGCTGTCATCCTTAATCAGGCCAAGGTCCAGGCTGTTGCCCTTCTGCGCGATTTCCTCACGCGTAAAACACTGCCAGCGCTCGTCTGCCACCTTGCTTCTGTCCTCTGCCGTATAGGCAGCCTCAAAGCCGGCAAAGTCACTCGCCTTCAGCGGGTTCGTCTTGCCGAAGGAGGGCATGTTGGTGCGCAAATCATAAAACCACACGGCCTTGGTGCTGTCCTTATCCGTTTTTTCGCGCGTAAAGAAAAGTACGTTGGTCTTGACACCCTGCGCGTAAAAAATACCTGTCGGCAAGCGCAGAATAGTGTGCAGATTGCACTTATCCATCAAATCGACACGAATCCTTTCGCCGTCACCGTCGGCAAAAAGCACATTATCCGGCAGTACCACGGCAGCGCGCGCCTTGCCGTCAGCCTTCAAACTGCGGTAAATATGCTGCAGGAAGTTCAGCTGCTTGTTGCTCGTGGGATAGGTAAAGTCGTCACGCGTTGCACGCTCGCCGCCTTTTTTCGTACCGAAGGGCGGATTAGTCAGCACCACATCATAGCCCTGCATCTCCTTGCCCACGTTGGAAAGCGTATCACCCAAAATAATTTTGCTCTGGATGTCATGCAGCATCGCGTTCATCAGCGCCAAGCGGTGCGTATCATGCACCAGCTCGCAGCCGGTGAAGGCCTGCGTATATTCAAACTCCGCCGTTTCCTCATCCAAATCAAAGAAATCGTTCGTCTGCTCACGCACAAAATTGCTTGCCGCAATCATAAAACCGAAGGTACCGCAGGCAGGATCTATTTGGAGACTATCATTAATACAATGTAATGAATTTAATTCCGATACTCCGAAACGATGAACCCGCACATGTCCAGAAAATGAACACCCTCGTAACGACACTAGGTACATCGTTACGAGGGTGTAGTTACCTTCGGCGGAAATTTCTCTATAAAGTTTTTATTTCGAGGAAATTGGCTCGCGTAGTTTATCTAGCATATGCTGAGTAGCAATCAGACTACTTAAATCTGATATTGCCTCATCGTAACCGTCCCTCAGTGCCTCCACCAACCAGTATCTGGCGGTTTCGTAATAGTAATGAATTGAATCAATCGACCGTCCTTCATCTTTTAGCGTTTTTAGTGCTTCTTCCGGAGACTCATCTTGTAGCCAATAACACCAAGTGTCCCATGCTCTTTTGCTAAAAGCCCCATAACAGGCCTTGGCTTCAATAATACCATGTTCAGCTGCGCATTTATAATACTGGCAGTCAAGTGAGTCCAAACTACCACTGCTGTAGCCAAAATGAAAACGCTCCCAAAGCCATATAGCGGCCACATTGTTTTTGCAAACATCATTGTAGTATACCGGCACGGCATTTTCATAAAAGCCCTCTGTGTTCAACTCGGACATTACACTCTGCCATATGGTATTTTCTTGCTTCTCCCTCTCAATATAAGCACTTAAATAGGCACCGCTACTGTTATTATTACGAGTAGTTTCTATCGCGGCTCCTAACCAATAGCAAGCTTCCCACTTGCCGTTTTGAGCGGCCTTGCTTAGCCAATATACGCCCAACAGAAGCGCGTTATCGCCTTCATACCTTTCATCGACAAACTTTAAGTACGAATAATGCTTTCCCAACTTAAGCATGGATTCCGGATTTCCATTCCTGGCTGAATCAAGCACCCTGCTAAGATTTCTTCTTATTGGCTTTATTTCCAGTCTTGATTTTTTCATAACTTATAGCGCCTCGTAATATTCACGAATCTTTTCCACCATCAGTTCGCGGCGCTTTGCCAGAAATTCAGTGTAGTTGTTGATATCCATAAACTCAAAGCCTTCTGGGATACAGTTCTGCTGTAAGTTTTCCTTGAGTTTGTCTAAATCGGTAATTCCTCCATATATTGGCTTCCCTGTCTTGCACTGCTCTATAACAGTTGCCATATACTCACGAGGCGCTGCATCGCTGATTTTTATATTGATTTCCTGCTGCAAATACACATAGTTTGCGACCTGATTGTACTGTCCTTTAGGCAGATCATTTTTAGTCAGATAATTCTTAGGGAAGAGATGATGAATATCACCCCTGTTTTCCAACATGCTTTCTACACTAATCTGCTCAGATAAAAAGCCTTTATCGTGAGCCTTAACTTGCGCGATAAGGAACATATTGAAAAACGGACTGCTGGTGACAGATGTATCTAGCCTTTGTACGAGATTGACATTCCAATACGCATCAGAAAGATCGCCAGCCTCTGTGAGTTTCAAATAGGCCATAGGATCATCCGAAGAAAAGAACCGTTTAATATCATAGTCAAACTTCGATTCTGGAGAACCCGAATAACGTCCGGTCAAAATGGAGAGAACCAGCCACCGACGTACAATCTTTTCAATGATAGAACTGTCAACTTTTCTCTCGTGCAACGCCAAGTACAACGCATAGGCAAAGTTCAAAACATTTTGCGAGCGAATCAGACTCCCCCTGACAATGCCGGCAGACTCAACAATCATCAGAAAGCGTTCGTAGTTCGTTTTATTTACGGTCTGTAATACTGCTTCATGCAGTTTTCTAAAAGAATCCTCCTCTATTTCTATTTTGAATTCGCGCGTTTCAAAATCACGTCCAGAGAGCAGGCTTACCAAATCAGACAGTTTCCCGCGCTTGAACTTATAAGTAAATGCTACACGCAAAATATCGGTATAAGATGTTTTATATATAGGTGACACCTTTTCTGCCGCCCATCTTATAGCAGAGAAATCTGGCAGTGATGCGAATTCTTTGTCATTGGTCTGAATGTCTTTCAAATCAGCTGGAGATTCCAGCAAATGACAAAAATAATCGATAGTCTTTCTGGTTATGTTTCCTCCATACTCAGTATTCGAGGAAATTTTCGACATGACAAAGTCAGCCTGTGACAGTACCACGCCCTTGGAGTTGATACGGATAAAAATATCCGTAACGCTATCAATATCCAAATCGTCCGCCAATATAATAACACCAAGGCTATTATTCTGAATTGCCTTCAATCTGTTAATAATATCATTGATTTTCGATGCCTGATCTGTTATTTCATTCTTCTGGCAAAACTGGTTTACGAAATTAAACGAGTCAAACGTCGTCTTGAATACTTCAGAAATATCTGATATCCATTTACTGGAACGCTGGTTAGCGGAATTGGCTACTTCAAAAGTCTCATCAATGGGATTAAAGGCGATTTTTATCGTCTTCCACTTGTAGTGATCATCTAAGACTTCTTGCCCGACAATCGCCGCAGTCAGTGCCGTGATACGTTGCTGCCCATCAATCAATACTTTTTTGCCGGCAGCGGTTGTTCCATCCTTAAGTTTCACCTTAGGATTTTGCCAGACAATAATATACCCGACAGGAAACCCTTTATATAAAGAATCCAGCAAATCACGAACTTTGGAAGCATCCCACACGAAGGGACGCTGCATTTCTGGTATTGCAATTTCCTTGGACTTAATGCTTGCCAGTAGTGCCTCTACGGTATAATTATTTACATTGTATCGAGCCATCTTTGGGAGAACCTCCTAACGGTATCTTTTTCTGTAATTATATCACGAAAATTATTCCTATAAAAATATCTCCTGATTGTAAGCAGCGTTGCCCTCCGCAGTATTTTCCTGCAGCATTTCTTTTAAACCTAAGGGAGAAGGCCAGCCTGCCATAGCGCGCGGCATATTGCCGCTTTGACGCAAATCCGCAAACCAGATGCCGGATTTTATCTGCAGCTGCTGCACATACGGCCTGCCGTTGGCAGCAAAAACAAATGGCACCTTAAAATCCTGCCACTGACCGAGCAAAAATTCCGCGTCGCATTTTCTGATGGCGCGCGCATAATCCTTGCATTGGTAGCTGATAACGCTGGAAATATCCGTGTCCCACTTTTTCGCCTCGATAAAGCCCACAAGCTCCGTGCCGATAAAGAGCGCATAATCCGCGTAGCCCTTTTCCTCATTGCCCGGCACCTTGTCCGTAGGCCATTCGGCAATCGCCAGATTGTGTCCCTTCGCAGGACGGCAACCCTTGCTGTAACGCAAAACAGTGGTGTCGGCCTCCCAGCCAACCTGACGCAGCTGCTCGTCAATCAGGCAGCGTGTTTCCGCTTCCGTCTTAGGTCGTCTGTTGGCAGCCTGCAGATTCGCCTGACTGCGTTCCTTGTGCGGAACAGGCACAGCCTGCTGCGCCTTCTCGTTATCCTGCTTGCGCAGGCGCGCTTCCTCCGCCTTGTCCTTGGCAGTTTCAGCAAAGGCTGCCTCTGCCTGCTCCGTCGGCAAATGATATTCCTGATGCTGATAGCTGTAATCGCCATACACCTGCATGAACCATTCGCAAAGACTGTACGCCTGCGGCAGCAGCAGCTTAGCCTTCTGCAGCGAATCCGTACCCTCATGGCGCGCTTCGTTGCCGCCCAAGCGCAGGCGGTGCATAATGCGTGCCAAATCCTCTGTGATATACTCTTCGTTTTCCAGCAGACGGATTTTGTTCACCAAGGTATCCTTCATCTGATAAGGCATTGCTATATTGTCAAAATCAAACATTTTATTAACGATATCTTCGCACAGCAGGCCCAACTTAAAAAGGCAGGAGTTGGAATCGCTGTACAGATAGCGCTCCGCGAACTCGCCTGTTTTTTCCAGACCGGGAAATTGTGTGCGTAAAAAGCTGAAGCCAGATGCCATAAAAACGGCCTCCTTTGAGCTGTAAAAATGATAATACTACATTTATATTCGCCTTGAAACAAAATTTACCTGCTGAATATGTTTTCGCAAAAGGCAATACCGCTGTAATAAAAAAAAGCTGCCTGCCCTCCTGTACGAAGAAAGCAGGCAGTCCTTCGGTCCGCTAATCGCTATAAAGTAAAATAACCGCGCCAAGATTTCTCTTAGCACGGTTATCAGTTGTTATTTTAGCAATTCACGAACCATAACGTTAATACGTTTGCCATCTGCACGGCCTTTGGTTTTTGCCATAACTGCCGGCATTACCTTGCCCATATCCTTGGGACTTGTAGCGCCAACAGCAGCAATAACTTCTGCCACGATAGCCTTCAGCTCGTCATCGCTGAGAGCTTCCGGAAGATATTTTTTCAGTATAGCAATTTCTTCCTTAGCTTGGGCAACCAATTCGTCACGACCTGCTTTTTGGAATTCCTCAACAGAATCCTGACGCATTTTGACCTCTTTCATCAAGACAGCCAGAACCTCATCATCTGTAAGTTCCTTTTTGTCATTGATTTCAACATTTTTAATATTAGCACGCACCATGCGGATAACAGACAAACGCAGCTTACCTGCTTCTCTGTCCTTCATGGCCTGCTTCATATCAGCAGTCAATTGGTCTTTTATAGACATACAGCCCGCCTCCAATTATCTGGTTTTACGTTTTCTGGCTGCTTCGGATTTTTTCTTACGTGCAACGCTCGGCTTTTCATAGTGCTCGCGTTTTCTTACCTCAGAAAGAATGCCTGCCTTTTGGGTTGCTCTTTTAAATCTGCGCAGTGCGCTGTCTAAAGTTTCATTCTTGCCAACTTTAATTTCTGCCATCTGTTCTCCCTCCCTCCACACACTTAGGGAAGTGTATATGCAAATTAAGTTTTCAGCTGTTGCCAGCTAAAAACACTTACTGATTAATTATACAAGAAAAGACAAGCATTGTCAAGGTTTAGCACGGTGGCCAACCCAAAGCTTTGCCGCCAATTACGTGAATGTGTAAATGTTTTACTGTCTGACCGCCTTCATCGCCGGTATTGATAACAACGCGGAAGCCTTTTTCGGCAATTCCGGTCTTTTCAGCGATCATTTTAACCTTGCCCAGCATGTATGCAACCAGCTCGGGGTCCGCAGTAGTGATGTTAGCTGTGTGGTCCTTAGGCATCAGCAGCACATGAACCGGAGCAGCCGGAGCAACGTCATTGATAGCAATCATTTTATCATCTTCGTACACTTTGGTAGAAGGGATATCGCCCTTAATGATTTTGCAAAAAATACAATCCTCAGCCATTTCATGTCCCTCCTCTCATTTATCGTATCTAGTTATATTCTGTATTTATTTCTTTTATCCTGCTAAAGAAATAATTTTTTCACAAATTAATTCAATTCGCCCAACAAAAAATCCTCTTTGATGCCGGTAATTTTTACCTTGGCAATGGTGTTAGCCAGCTCCTTAGTTCCCGGAACGACAACGCGCAGGTACGGACCGCACAGGCCCTCCATATGCTCATCATCCACAGGCTGTTCAAACAGCACCTCTTCCACCTTGCCGACAGTGCTCTGCAGCATTTGCTGATGCAGCTCCTCGTCCACCTTCGCCAGACGCGCCGCACGCTCGCTCTTCACTGCCTCATCCACCTGCTCCGGCATTTCGGCAGCAGGCGTGCCCTTGCGCTTGGAATACGGGAAGATGTGCATTTTGGCAAAGCCGCATTGCTTGGCAAATTCCAATGTAGTCGCAAAGTCCTCCTCGGTTTCGCCGGGGAAGCCCACGATAACGTCCGTAGTAATTGCCACATCAGGCACCTGCGCGCGGATTTCGTTCACCAGCTCCGTAAAGCGCTTTGTGTCATAAGGACGGTGCATAGCGCGCAAAATCTTGTCGCAGCCGCTTTGCAGCGGCAGATGCAGGTGACGCTGCAGGCGCGGTTCCTCGGCCATCAGCTGCAGCAAGCGCGGCTCCACCTCCACGGATTCCAAAGAACCGAGGCGCACACGCTGCACGCCCTCAACGCTCAGCGCTGCCTTTACCGCATCATACAAAGTAACGTGCTTGCCTTCCTTCGCCAGCTCCTTGCCGTAGCAGCCAAGGTGAATGCCGATGAGCACAACTTCTTTGTAGCCTGCGGCAACCAGCTTGCCAACCTCCTCACGAATGCTTTCCAGGCTGCGGCTGCGCAGCGGACCGCGGGCAAAGGGAATAATGCAGTAGGTGCAGAATTGGTTGCAGCCCTCCTGAATTTTGAGGAAGGCGCGGGTTTTATCGGTTTCCGTGCCAACGCCCAGCTCTTCGAACTTAGTGTCCACAGTCATCTGCTGCACATTGTCCAGAATCTCCGTGCGCTTGTGCTCCAGTGCTTCTTCGACCAGCTCCACAATGCGGCCGCGCTCCTGATTGCCGATGATTACATCAACACCTTCGATAGCACGCACCTCCTCCGGCGCAGTCTGCGGATAGCAGCCGGTAACAACCACTAAAGACAGCGGATTATGACGCACAGCGCGGTTGATAATCTGACGCGATTTTCGCTGACCGGTATTGGTAACAACGCAGGTATTAACTAAATAAACGTCTGCCGGTTCACCGAAAGGCACAACCTCATAGCCTGACGCACGGAAAATCCCCTCCATGCTGGCAGTATCAGCCTGGTTGACCTTACAGCCCAGCGTATAAAATGCAATTTTTCTCATCTATGTTTAATCTCCTAAATCTCCGGTTTCATAAAAAATCGCTGAAATAGCAACAAGTCCTGCCGTTTCCGCACGCAGAATGCGTCTGCCCAGCGATACAGGCACAGCGCCTGCGGCACGTGCCGCATCCAGCTCCGCTTCGCTGATACCGCCCTCAGGACCGATAATCAGCAGCAGATCTGTCAGCGCGCCCTTCGCCTGCGCCTCCTTCAGCGCCGCCTTCAGGCTCTTTTTATCCTCGCACTCGTAAGCGATAATCTTCGTAGCGCAGTCATTCGCCGCCAGCATCTGTGCCATCGTCTGCACAGGCTGCACCTTGGGAATAATATCACGCTTGCTCTGTTTGGCAGCGGACTCGGCAATCTTCTGCCAACGCTCCACCTTCTTGACAGCCTTCGCACCGTCAAGGCGCACTACGGAATGCTCCATAGCCACAGGCACCACGCTGTAAGCGCCCATCTCCACAGCCTTTTGGATAATGAACTCCATCTTCTCGCCCTTCGCCAGGCCCTGCGCCAAAATCAGGCGCACCGCCGGCTCATGGCTTTCCGCCAGCTTCTCTAAGCAATGCACAGTCACGCACTCGCTGTCAATCGCTGTAATCTCCGCCAGCGCGCTCACGCCGTCGTCACTCACAAGCTGCAGCTGCGCACCCGGCTGCATGCGCAGCACCTTACTGATATGACGCGCATCCACGCCCTCAATAGTCATTGTTTCGTTATATAATTGCGGTACAAAAAAACGATGCATATAGGTTTCCTTTCTGTAAAAATTGATACCCCTCTCCGCCATCGCTTCGCGATGCCACCTCTCCCCAAGGAGAGGCAAGAAAAGAATCACAAAGGACAAGAGAGGCTCCCCTCGGGGGGAGCTGTCGCCTGTAAGGCGACTGAGAGGGGACTGCTTAAAGCCCTAACAAGCAATTAATATATCGCAGTGAAAACATAAAAATTTTAGGGAATGAGTGTCTGGAACCATAGAAGTGTCGCAACTGTTTGAGCGATAAGCTGACTACTGTAGCAAAATCTCTTAGCATAGCGCAAGTTTTGCGGCACTTCGTCCTGGTTCCACACAAAATTACCGTCCGCAAATCGCTTCTTCATATTTAGCATCAAATATATAACTCAGCAAGCGATTCGCGGGAAAATTTTTCGTTGCAACGCGATATATCAATTGCGACGCCCTCGCTTCCCCCTCTCCGCCTCGACAAGCTCGGCACCTCTCCCTATACTAAGACCCATTTTTCATAAAATGAAAAATGTTGGTCGTGTTATACTCGAAGAGTGCAAGGAGAGGCAAGAAAGACTGCTTAAAGCACAACTTCTTACTTCTTCTTCATCTGCATAACAACCCAGCCGCCGCGATGGTCAACCGCGTCAACATAAAGGCCCTGCGCCTGCGCCGCAGCCTCCACATCCGGCATACGCTCCTCAATAATACCGCTCGCCAGCAGCACACCGTTGTCATTCAGCTTCTGCGGAATATCCTGCAGCAGCATAATAACAATATCGGCAATAATATTAGCGATAATAACATCAGCCTTGCCCTCAGTGCCATGCAGCAAATCGCCCTCGCGCACCTCAATCTGGTCGCTCAGACCGTTATCCGCCACATTCTCCTTCGCCACGCGCACTGCCACAGCGTCAATATCCACAGCCTTAACAGACTTAGCGCCCAGCATCGCTGCAGCAATCGCCAGAATGCCACTGCCGGTACCAACGTCAAACACTGTAGAATCAGGCGTAATAACCTTCTCCAGGCGCTCCATCATCATATTAGTAGTGTGGTGCGTGCCAGTACCAAAAGCCATGCCCGGATCAATTTCAATAACATGCTCGCCTTCCTTAGGAGCATACTCCTCCCAGCTCGGCTTAATAACAAGGCTCTTGCCCACATGAGTAACATGGAAATACTGCTTCCATTCGTTAGCCCAATCCTGCTCACTCACCTTGCGGAAGCGGGTATTGCCAAAGCGATACTTGCCGATGCGCTCCTCAATCAGCGCCAGCTGCTCATCAATCTCCGCCAAGCGTTTTTCCAGCTTCTCATCATCAGCATAATAAGCGCTGACGGTAACAACCTCGGTATTCTCCTGCTCGGGAATATCGCACAGCTCCCAGGTACCGCTGTTGCGCAAATCATTAATCAGCTGCGGGTCCTCAATCGCAACTCCCTTAGAACCGATGCTCGTCAGCATATCCGCTACGGCCTCAACTGCTTCATGCGTTACCGCTACATTAACTTCTATCCACTGCATTTTCTGCACTCCTTTGAAAATTATTCATTATATTATTATACACTATCACGGCAGTAAATGTACACAATCACTTGACGCAATGCGCCAATCAATTTATACTTGATGTAGTACTTTATACTATAATAATTAAGGGAAAGAAAAGAAGGTAACCAAATGCTCTCATTAGACAAAATTTATCATGCAGCCTTCATCCTTAAAAGCGTAGCACGTAAAACAGATTTAATAGCTGCTCCGCATTTAAGCGAAGGCAACAACTTGTATCTGAAAACAGAAAACCTGCAGGTAACAGGCAGCTTCAAGGTACGCGGTGCCTACTACAAAATCAGCCAGCTTACACCTGAGGAAGCAAGCAAGGGCGTTATCGCCTGCAGCGCCGGCAACCACGCGCAGGGCGTAGCACTGGCTGCAACCAGCATGAGCATCAAAAGCGTCATCTGTATGCCGGACGGCGCACCGATTATGAAGGTAGAAAACACCAAGCGCCTGGGCGCGCAGGTGGAGCTTGTTCCCGGTGCCTACGACGAAGCACATGACCGCGCCGTACAGCTGCAGGAAGAAACAGGCATGACCTTTATCCATCCATACGATGATGAACTTGTTATTGCCGGCCAGGGCAGCATCGGTCTGGAAATTTTAGACCAGCTGCCGGATGTTGAAGCAGTAATCGTACCGATTGGCGGTGGCGGCCTTATCAGCGGCGTAGCCTTCGCTATCAAAAGCCTGCGTCCGGAGGTTAAGGTTTACGGCGTACAGGCAGCAGGCGCAGCCAGCATGTACAACGCCTTCCATGACCATAAATACGAAACTCTGGAGCACGTCAGCACCTTTGCCGACGGCATTGCTGTAAAAACTCCGGGTGAAAACACCTACGAGCTCATCAGCAAATATGTTGACGATATCGTTACCGTAAGCGAGGACGAAATCGCAACTGCAATTTTAACCCTGATTGAAAAGCAGAAGCTGATTGCCGAAGGTGCAGGCGCAACTCCGGTAGCAGCAGCGCTGTTCGATAAGCTGCCGATTAAGGGCAAGAAAACCGTCTGCGTTGTATCCGGCGGTAACATCGACGTTAATATTCTTTCGCGTGTTATCACCCGCGGTCAGGTTACCAGCGGCCGCAGAGTCAACCTTGTTATCATGCTGGAGGACCGTCCGGGCCAGCTGCTCAAGGTCAGCGAGATTATCAGCCAATGCGGTGCCAACGTTGTCGGCGTACACCACAACCGCAGCGATGCCAACATGGCCATCACCGGCTGCTTCCTCAAACTGGAGCTGGAAACACGTGATGCCGCCCAAATCAAAGAAATCGAAGACAAGCTGACGGCAGCAGGCTTCAAGCTGGTCAGCGACCAAACCGCAGCACAGCATTAACAACAAAAAAATTACCACAGCCTACATAAAATGTAAGCTGTGGTTTTTTCATAGTACGTTATATTATTCTGTTCCTTGTGAGTACGAAGTATACGACGTTTATATTACGCTATCTTATAAGAGCGGGGAGAATGTACCGAAGGCGATGCGAACCTGACGAACGCGTACTTCTAGTACGTGGAGGAAGGTTCGTGAAACATACGGTGCGTTATATTCCTCTATCTCTCAAGAGTGGGGAGAATGTATCAGAGGCGATGCGAAGCCGACGAACGCGTACTTTTAGTACGTGGAGGAGGGTTTGCGATGCATATGATGCATTACACCCCACTCTTATTCTACGGTTACGCTCTTAGCCAAGTTTCTCGGTTTATCTACGTCTAATCCTTTGGAAACACTCACATAATAACCCATAAGCTGCAGCGGAATAACTGCCAAGCTGGTCATGAAATGCTCGTCAGTCTTAGGAATATACACTGTGAAATCAGCGGTATCCTCAATGTTATAGTTACCATAGGTAGTCAGGCCCATCAGATAAGCGCCACGACTGCGGCACTCAACCATGTTGCTGACAGTCTTTTCGTAAAGCTCGCTTTGAGTCAGTACGCCGATAACAAGAGTACCGTCCTCAATCAGGCTGATAGTACCGTGCTTCAATTCGCCGGCAGCATAAGCCTCACTGTGGATATAGGAAATTTCCTTCATCTTCAGGCTGCCTTCAAGGCTGACAGCGTAATCCAGACCACGGCCGATAAAGAAGATATCTTTAGCGTTAACCTGTTTAGCTGCAAACCATTGGATGCGTTCCTTATCCTCAATAATCTTTTGAATTTTATCCGGCAGCTGTGCCATTTCCTGAATCAGCTCCAGATATTTTGCTTCGTCAATAGTGCCGCGAACCATAGCAAACTGAATTGCCAGGCAGTAAGCAGCAATCAGCTGAGTGCTGTAAGCCTTGGTAGTTGCAACGGCAATTTCCGGACCTGCCAGTGTGTAGAAAACATTATCTGCTTCGCGGGCAATGGAGCTGCCTACTACGTTGACGATGCCAAGAGTTTTGATGCCCTTTTCTTTAGCCAGACGCAGAGCTGCCAAGCTGTCGGCGGTTTCGCCGGACTGGCTGACAATTATAACCAGCTCGTTCTTGCTCAGCAGAGGCTTGCGGTATCTGAACTCGGAAGCCAGCTCGGTACGAACAGGAATCTGTGCCAAATCCTCAATTACATATTGCGCTGCCACGCCTACATGATACGCACTGCCGCAGGCAACGATGCAGATCTGGTCAATCTTTTTGATATCCTCGTCGCTGAGGCCGACAGCGCTCATATCCAGCTTGCCGTCAACCAGTACGGAATTCAGGGTATCGCGTACTGCTTTAGGCTGCTCGTGGATTTCCTTCATCATGAAATGCTCAAAGCCTGCTTTTTCTGCAGCTTCGGCATCCCATTTGATTTCGGTCAGCGGTTTTTCGATTACTTCTTCATCAACATTGTAGAAGGTAACCTCGCCGTTAGCCAGACGAGCCATTTCCAGATTGCCGATGTAATATACCTTACGGGTGTATTTCAAAATAGCAGGCACGTCGCTGGCAACATAGCATTCGCCGTCCTGTACGCCGATGATCATCGGGCTGTCCTTACGGGCAACATAAATTTCACCGGGATATTCCTTGAACATTACTGCCAAAGCATAGGAGCCGCGCATACGGATCATAGCATGGCTCAAAGCATCGGTCGGAGTATGCTCATATTTTTTATAGTAGTAGTCAATCAGCTTAACGGCAACCTCGGTATCAGTCTGAGAATAGAAGGTGTAACCGTTATGCAGCAGCTTTTCCTTCAGCTCCTGATAGTTTTCGATAATACCGTTGTGTACGGCAACTACATTGCCATCAGCACTTGCATGCGGATGCGCATTAGTTTCGGAAGGTTCGCCATGGGTTGCCCATCTGGTATGACCGATACCACAGGTACCAATGAGGCTTTGTCCGCCATTAGTTTTGGCATAAAGCTCCTTCAGACGACCTTTAGCCTTAACAATCTGCACCTGTGCACTGCCATCACGCACTGCCAGGCCGGCAGAATCATAGCCACGATATTCCAGCTTAGACAGGCCATCCAACAGAATAGGCGCTGCCTGCTTATTTCCACAAAATCCAACAATACCACACATAAATACTTTTCCTCTTTTTCTACTATTTTTTTCTTTTTACCTTATGCTTCAAAGCCATTAGGGTTGTTCTTCTGCCAGTTCCAGGAATCGCGGCACATGTCCTCAATCCCCAGCTCTGCCTTCCAGCCAAGCTTTTCCCACGCCTTTGACGGATCTGAATAGCAGGTGGCAATATCCCCTGCACGACGTTGGTCAATTACATAAGGTATCTTAATTCCAGTAGCCTTTTCAAATGCTTTGACTAAATCCAGCACTGAATAGCCAATACCTGTACCAAGATTATACACCTCTACGCCGCATTTGTCATCTATTGCCTGCAAAGCTTTCACATGACCTTTAGCCAAATCCACTACATGAATAAAGTCACGCACGCCAGTACCATCAGGAGTAGGATAATCATTACCAAAAACATGCAGTCGCTCCAACTTGCCAACAGCTACCTGAGTAATATACGGCATCAGGTTATTGGGAATGCCATTGGGATTTTCGCCAATCAGACCGGAGCTGTGCGCACCGATAGGGTTAAAGTAACGCAGCAGAACCACATTCCACTCCTGATCAGCTACATACATATCACAAAGTATTTGCTCCAGCATCGACTTTGTCTGGCCATAAGGATTAGTGCACTGCCCTTTAGGACAGGTTTCCGGAATAGGCACTACAGCAGGATTACCGTAAACAGTAGCCGAAGAGCTGAAAATAATATTCTTACAGCCTGCTTTACGCATTACGTCCAGCAGTACCAGAGTACCGGAAATATTGTTCTCATAATACTCCAATGGCTTCTGTACAGATTCGCCCACTGCTTTCAAACCAGCGAAATGAATACAGCAGTCAAAGCTATGCTCAGCAAAAACTTTTTGCAGGCCGGCACGATCCCTGATATCAGTTTCATAAAAAGGGATTTGCTGACCGGTGATTTTTTCTACACGCTGCAGTGCCAGCCTGCTGGAATTAACAAGATTATCTACTACTACAACACTGTGACCAGCTTTAAGCAGTTCAATGACAGTATGCGAGCCGATGTAACCAGCTCCGCCTGTGACTAAAATATGCATTTTTTCACCTCAATTTTTTCGCATCGGGCAGCTATTAATTTCTGCCTACAGTATTATTTTACAACCTGTCGCCTTAAACTAAGGTGAACAAGCTAACTGTTTTTTTCATAAATTCTGTTTAACTGCCGATAATCGGCTTATTTTCCATAGTATTTACCAGCTTAGAAAGCTGCCATTTTATTGTTTCCGCCGGCTTTTCATAATTACCCATTTCACGCAGCCCGCTTTCACGCACACGCTTCTTCAGCAGCTTATTGCCATCCTTTTTATATACAAAAAGGTCTGCATCCGCTACAACACGCACATAGGTATCGTGATCAAAGCGGAATCCCCAGCCGCTGACAAGGCTTTCATCCATTTCATAGATGCGTGCAACAACCAGCACATCCATTTTGCTTTTTTCCGCCAAAGCGGCTAAAGATGCTGCATCCAGCTTCACACCATCACGCACAGCCTGGCTCACCAGCTTCTGCGCCTCGCCGCCGTCTATAATGCGATAATCGGGAAAACGGTAGGCTAACCTTACCATCTGGCGCCACTCCTTGTAAACAGCGCCGTCCACACCGCCGTCCTGGTCGATAACCACAAAGCCCACAGGACGCTCCGCAAAATCTGCCCGCGCCGTCTGCGGCATAAAAGTGGCCAGCAAAGCTACAGACATCAGCAAAAAGCAGACATGCAGCAGCCATCTAATTTTTTTCATAAGTATCACCTGCCAATTAATCGGCATTCGCTGCCAACAGCAGCTCAACAGCTCCGCGTGTCACCTGCACCATATAGCCGAAGGCACGCTGATAAACATCAGGCGGTGCTACGCTTTCGCTCTGCGTGCGCTTAACTACAACACCGCAGACAGCACCAGCCTCTAAGCCTAACGCCTGCGAGGTCACGAACAGGGCGGATGTTTCCATTTCATAGTTCAGCACGCCCAATGCCTGCCATTCCTGCATTGTCCCGCGGAACCGACGCGGTACATAGCCGGTAAAGCTGTCGTAACGCTCCTGCCCCGGCCAGAAGGTGTCGCTGGAGGCCGCAATGCCCAAATGATAGGGTGCAGCGGCATTCTTCGCTGCCAGTACCAGTGCGGTTGTCACCTCAAAGCTGGCAACAGCCGGGAACTCCAACGGCGCATAATGCTGCGAGGTGCCGTCAAGACGAACGGCAGCCTTATCAATAATAATATCACCGAGATTAACCTTTTCCTGAATTGTTCCCGTCGTACCGAAGCGGATGAGCTTTTTGATGCCCATACGCGCCAGCTCTTCCAGACAAATTGCTACGGAAGGACCGCCCATACCCGTAGAGCAGACAAGTACCGGAGTATCGCTGATTTTAGTCAGCCAGCTGGTGTATTCGCGATGGCTGGCAATAAAGCTTGCATCACTGCCCAAGGCCTTCGCCAAAGGCTCCACACGTCCGGGGTCACCGGGAAGCACGGCAACAGTTGCGCCCTGCAGTTGCTGTGCCGAAAAACCTACATGGTATAAAATCTCCTCAGGTGCTGCGTAATGTTTGCTCATATTGTCCACCTCTTTCAAAACAAGTCCGCTTTAGTTCCGGTAAGGGTTGGTTCTATTTTCATATAATCGGCAATCGTCTGTCCTATATCGGCAAAGGTCTGCATAGGCTTAAGCTGCTTGCATTCAATGCCTGCTCCCGAAAAGAGTACGGGAATTTTTTCGCGCGTATGGTCCGTGCCGCTCCAGCTGGGGTCATTTCCGTGGTCCGCCGTCATCAGCAGCAAATCGTCCGGATGCAGCAGAGCGGTAATTTCCGGCAGTCTGCTGTCGAAATATTCCAGTGCCTCACCATAGCCCTGAATGTCACGGCGATGTCCGTAGGAGGAATCAAAGTCAACAAAATTAGTAAAGACAATGGTATTATCCGGAGCATCGGCTACAGCCTGCTTCGTTGCATCTATCAGCTTATCCAGGCCGCCTGCCGCATAATGTTTTGTAATACCGCGATGCGCAAAAATATCGGCAATCTTGCCTACGGCGTAAACGCTGCCGCCGGCTGCAACCATTTTATCAAGCAATGTCGGCTGCGGTGCCGGTACTGCGTAATCATGACGGTTGGTTGTGCGGGTAAAATCCGCAGCACAGGTGCCGACGAACGGACGCGCTATTACCCGGGCAATATTATACGGCTGCACCAGCTTAAAAGCCAGCTTGCACAAATCATACAAGTGCTCCAGGCCAAAGGCTTCCTCGTGCGCCGCTATCTGCAGCACGCTGTCGGCGGAGGTATAGATAATCGGCTTGCCGCTTCTTACATGCTCCTCGCCCAGCTCCTTGATGATTTCGGTACCACTGGCATGGCATTCACCCAGCACTCCCGGCAAATTGCCTTGGCTGATAATTGCATCCACCAGCTCCTGCGGAAAGCATTTCGGCACATCCGGGAAATAACCCCAGTCAAATTTAACCGGCACACCGCTGATTTCCCAATGTCCGCTCAGCGTATCCTTACCGCGGCTGACCTCCTGCGCATAGGTATAAGCACCGATTGTATGCTCGGCACCCAAGCCTGCCGTCAGTGCTTCGCCGCGGCTCAGCTCTGCAGCAGCCTGCAGTCCGTGCTCGGCCAGATGCGGCAAATGCAGCGGCCTCGGCGCTTCGCCTGCATGACGCGGATTTTTCGCCAGCCATTCACAGATATGGCCCAAGGTATCTGCACCCTTATCACCGTAAGCTTCGGCATCATGGGCATAACCGATACCGAAGGAATCCAACAACAGAATAATAGTACGTGCCATTTTGTCACCTGCTTTCTTATGCAAAAGGGAGCTGCTAACACCAACGCTAAACAACTCCCCTTGAATCAGAACCCTAAACTTTCACCGACTAAAATAACTTTAATGCGTCCCTTATTACGACTGGTGCGTGTAATAACAATCTGTGAACAGATGCAGTCCGCTGAAAGGCAGTCACCGCAAAGGCCGGCTTTATAACAAGGTGTCTGCAGACCGGCAAACCTTTTGGCATTTATCGGCGCAGCTACATTGCGCGCTCTGTCCATGGCAGCCTCCAAGGAGCCTGTAACCTTGTTCATACCGGCAATAACCAGCACCTGCTTCGGTCCGTAAATCAAAGCGGCGCAACGGTTGCCGTTACCATCGATATTTACCAGCTGACCATCACTGCTGATGGCATTGCTGCTCATTAAATATGTATCACATAAAAGTGCCTGACGCATCAATTCTGTTTTTTCTTCCGGAGTTGCTGCCGCAGCTCTGTCGATAACCTTATTGCGCTCCTTTACTGCGCTCAAAAGGCCTATTTCATCAATCGTTACAGAACCGCCCCAGGAAACAACATCCTCCTGCGGAATCAGCGCCAATGCCTGCTCGAGCGCTGTCTGCTTATCAGCACAATAATAAGCATCAAAGCCACGCAGCTTCAGTTTTTTTACCAGCGTTGCGCCCAAAGCCTCATTGCGCAATATTTCAGCCTGCTGCATAGAATCTCCTCCTGTTCCATTAACAAGCTACGGTTGATTATTCTTCAATATCACCAATTGCTACTTCATCAATGCCGTCTTCCTCTGCCAGATATACATTGATAGCTTCCTTATGGGAGGTAGGAACATTTTTGCCGGCAAAGTCAGCACGAATCGGCAGCTCGCGATGTCCGCGGTCGATAAGTACTGCCAGCTGAATAGCCTTCGGACGGCCCATATCCATAACAGCATCAAGAGCGGCACGGATGGTACGGCCGGTGTACAGCACATCATCAACAAGAATTACGGTTTTGCCGTTCAGATCCAGGTCAATTTCTGTACCGTGTACAATCGGATTATATGCAAGAGTAGACAGGTCATCACGATAAAGAGTGATATCCAGCATTCCTACCGGCAGCTCAACATTCTCTATATCTTTAATTGCTGCTGCCAGACGTTCTGCAATAGGTACACCGCGGGTACGGATACCGACAATGACAACATTGTCTACGCCTTTATTTCTTTCGATAATTTCATGAGAAATACGGACAATTGCACGGCGCATAGCCTCTGCATCCATAATAACATTCTTTTTAACAAAATTGCTCATTTGGCTCACCTCTTATTTTTATTCAGGCTTTTTAACCTGCTATCAAGACTGCCCTAAGGCAGAACTCTGCTAATTAAACTGTCCCAGGCGCAGGCGGGTAACAATCTTATGCATATCCTCCGGCAGCGGAGCTTCAAAGCTCAAGCGTTCTCCCGTACGCGGGTGGGTGAATTCCAGTGTCTGCGAATGCAACGCCTGTCCCTGAATGCTGAAGGGAGTTTTCATCGGAGAATATTTCGGGTCACCTACCAAAGGATAGCCCAAGTACTCCATGTGTACGCGAATCTGATGCGTGCGTCCCGTTCGCAGGCGACAGCGCACAATAGTATATTTTCCGAAGCGCTCCAGCACCTCGTATTCGGTAACAGCATCACGTCCGCCCTCTTTGACAACCGCCATTTTCTTACGGTCGTTTTTATCACGGGCGATAAGCGTTTCAATCACGCCGCTGTCTGTCTTTATGTTGCCGCGTACTACAGCAAGATAGGTACGCTGAGCTGTTTTAGCCTGTATCTGCTGCGACAACGAAAGATGCGCCGCATCATTCTTGGCGCAAATCATAATACCGCTGGTATCCTTATCCAGACGGTGCACGATACCCGGGCGGATAACGCCGTTGATACCGGATAAGTTTTTGCAGTGATACAAAAGCGCATTGACCAGCGTTCCGTTTAAATTACCGGCCGCCGGGTGGACTACCATCCCGCGCGCTTTGTTGACAACAACAACATCCTCATCCTCATAAATAATATCCAAAGGAATATTTTCCGGCTGTACATCAAGTGGCTGCGGCTCAGGCAGAGTAACATCAATCTCGTCACCCAGACGCAGCTTGTAGTTGGATTTCAGCACCTTGCTGCCGCGCACAGCACGGCCCTCCTCCAGCAGCTTCTGCATATTCGAGCGTGTAAGCTCCAGCATTGCCGCCAAGCCTACATCGGCACGCTGTCCGGCCTCTTGTTCAGTTATAATCAATCGTTGCTGCTCAGCAGCTCCGTTTTCAATATGCTCCATATAATCAAACCTACTCCCACACAAATTGCTATATCGGCCACATTAAATATCGGCCAGATACGAAAATCAAAAAAGTCAATTACCACACCGCGTGCAGTGCGGTCAATCAGGTTACCCAAAGCACCGCCGGCAAAAAGCGCTGTTCCCCAGCAGGCCATTACGCCCATTTTAGTAATCTCCTCGCGCATATACCAGACACCGCCGATTACCGCAAGCGCAATCAACACGAACAGCCAACGGCTGCCCTCCAGCATGCCGAAGGCGGCACCACGATTCAGTATAAACGTCCAATGAAATACATTATTAATCACCGGTACGCTCTCCCCTAACGCAAAATGTGTTACCACATAATACTTTGTTGCCTGGTCCAGCAGAACCACCAGCAAAGCTAACAAACCATAAACCATTTTATTCTCCTATTATCTTGATATGTATATTATAACACACTAAAGACATAAAAATACAGATGACACAAAAACTTAATGAAAAAAAGCCATTGCATATTTCCGCAATGGCTTTCTTAAATACTAATTAATTATTTTCAGTTGCCAGATCTTCACGAATCTCAGCAAGCTGTTTGCGACGGCTGTGAACCTTTTCCCAATGCTCGAAGTACAGCTTGGTTTCTGCAACAACTACACCGCTCAGGCCCAGCAGAGCAATCAGGTTAGGAATAGCCATCAGACCGTTAACGATATCAGCAATAATCCAAATCATTTCCAGCTTCAGGAATACGCCCAAACCTACCAGAATGATGTAGCCGATACGGTAAGGCATGATGCATTTTACGCCGAAGAGATATTCTGCGCAACGCTCGCCGTAATAGCTCCAGCCGATAATAGTGGTGAAAGCGAAGAGTACCAGACCACCGGTCAGGACATACTTGGCAACAGCCGGGAAAGCAGAAGCGAAAGCAGCCTCAGTCAGTGCAGCACCGTTCAGGTCGCCGTTCCAGGCACCGCTGACGATAATGGACAGGCCGGTCATGGTGCAGATGATGATGGTATCGATAAAGGTACCGGTCATAGAAACAAGGCCCTGTTCTGCAGGCCATTTGGTTTTTGCTGCAGCTGCTACGATAGGAGCAGAGCCCAGACCAGATTCATTGGAATAAATGCCGCGGGCGATACCGCTGCGCATTGCCAGCATAATTCCGGCACCGGCAAAGCCGCCTGCTGCCGCAGTACCGTTGAAGGCACCGTCGATAACCAGCTTAATTGCAACCGGCAGAGCATCAGCATAAAATACCAGCACGGAAACGGTTGCGATAACATAAACAGCAGCCATGAAAGGAACAATCTTGCTTGCTACGTTAGCAATGGATTGCAGACCGCCGATAATAACAACAGCAACAAGAACAGTCAGGATTGCTGCTACAACGTATTCGGAAACGCCAAAGGATACATTAACAATAGAAGTGATTGCATTTACCTGAGTAAAGGTACCGCTGCCCAGGCAGGCAGTCATAACACCGAAGATAGAGAACATTACAGCCAACGGCTTGAATTTTTTGCCTAAGCCCTGTTCAATGTAGTACATCGGACCGCCGGAGGCATTGCCGTTTTCGTCATAGGTACGATACTTAACAGCCAGTACGCCTTCGGAATATTTGGTTGCCATACCGAAGAAAGCAGCCAACCACATCCACAGCAGAGCACCGGGACCACCGAGCTTAATTGCCGTTGCTACGCCAACGATATTACCGGTGCCGACAGTTGCAGCCAAAGCAGTGCACAAAGCCTGAAAGCTGCTTACATCACCTTCGCCCTTGCTGCGGGCGGTAAAAATCAGCTGCAAGGCTTTAGGCAGCTTCATAACCTGAAGCAGGCCAAGACGGACGCTCATTAAAATGCCTGTGCCGATAAGCAAAATCATCAAAGGCGGGCCCCAAATGAAGCCATCAATAGAATTCAAAATTTCCAACATAAAAAATTCCCCCCAGTAAAAACTTAAAACACGTTTACAATTTAAGGCTTTTTCCCGAAGCCCATGTATAGTATTGTATCACATCAATATATAGTGTACAATACTTCACGCGATTGTATACACGTATTCTTCTTAGTGGCAGGGAATAGTGTGACAAATCACTGCATACAAAGCAAAAAGCCTCCGTCTGCGGCCAAGGGCCACAGGCAGAGGCTTCTATTCCTTAATCAGCAATGCTTATTTTACTTCGCATTCTACACGTGCCAGAATAAAGCACAAATCAGACAAACGGTTCAGGCAAACCAGAACATTGGGGTTAACCGGTTCGTTTTCAGCCAGACGCAGCAGGCAGCGCTCGGCACGACGGGTAGTAGTACGTGCGATGTCCAGTGCGGCAGCACCTACAGTATCGCCGGGGATAATGAAATGGCCCAGCGGCTGCAGCAGAGAATCAAACTTGTCGATTGTATCTTCAAACAGCTTAACGTGTTCTTCTTTGATGTAAGGTTCGGGCAGGTTGAGGCTGGCAATATCAGCCATCACAGACATGAGCAGCTTTTGTACATTGAAAATGGTTTCACGCACATCCTCACGCGTAACCTGAGCACGTGCCAAACCTAATGCCGAGGAAATTTCATCCACAGTACCATAGGCTTCTACACGCAGGCTTTGCTTGGGAACACGTTCTCCGGTGTACAAACCGGTAGTTCCTTTGTCACCGGTTCTGGTATAAACAGCAGCTTTCTTCATTTCTGCACCATCCTTTCCGTTAGAGTGTAACCCCTCTCAGTCAGCTCATGGCTGCCGAAAGGCTAAAGTTAATTAGTAAATTTCTTCCGGAGCGAAGAAGTTGTTGATTTCGCGTTCAGCAGCTTCCGGGCTGTCAGAACCGTGAACAATGTTTTCACCGATGCTCAGAGCGAAGTCGCCGCGGATAGAACCGGGAACTGCTTCAATCGGGTTGGTAGCACCGTTCAGTTGACGAACAGCTTTGATAGCGTTTTCGCCGCGGATTACAGCGCAAACCAGCGGAGCGGAGGTAATGAAGTCAACCAGTTCGCCGAAGAAGGGTTTGCCTTCATGCTCAGCATAGTGGAATTTAGCTTGAGCTTCGGTAACTTTAACCAGTTTCAGAGCTGCAACTTGCAGGCCTTTGTGTTCGAAACGAGCGATGATATCGCCGATCAGATTTTTCTTAACTCCATCAGGTTTTACGAGTACGAGTGTTTGTTCCATTTGTAAATCTCTCCTTAAAGTGTAATTAAAATTTTTATACTAACCCAGTCACCGATGTGACTTAGAGGTATAGTTGAATTGTTAACGGATACCCATTTTTCTTGCCTGCTCACGCAGCAGCTGAACTCTTTCCTCGGTTGCGGGGTGAGTACTGAAAAGCTGCTTGGCATCAACACCGGCAAAGGGGTTGATAATAAACATATGCGCTGTTGCTTCGGTAGCACCTGGCATTACGCGACGCTCCGCATAGGCTTCAATCTTCAGCAGAGCATCAGCCAGAGCATTGGGATTGCCGCAAAGCTCACCGCCGGATTTATCTGCCATATATTCGCGGGAACGGGATACTGCCATCTGAATCAGCATAGCTGCCAGAGGTGCCAAAATCATAACCAGAATAGAAGCGATAGGATTACGGCTTTCGCCATTCTCATCACGGCCGCCGCCAAAGAACATGCCCCATTGGGCAATCGTGGAAATAGCACCTGCCATAGAAGCGGCAATAGTACTTACCAAAATATCACGATGCATAATGTGGCTCAGCTCATGACCTAAAACACCGGCCAGCTCTTCCTTGGTCAGCATATCTGCCAGCGCAGTATTTACCGCAACGGCAGCATGCTCCGGATTTCTGCCGGTAGCAAAAGCGTTAGGCACCGGACTGTCGATAATATAAACCTTCGGCATAGGAATATTGGCTTTTTTAGCCAGCTTTTCTACTATTCCGTACAGCTCCGGCGCACTGTTGCGGTCAACCTGTTGTGCATCATAGTGTGCCAGAACCATCTTATCGCTGTTCCAATAAGCAAAGAAGTTCATTGCCACGCCTACAAAAAGCATTACGGTCATGCCGCGCAGACCACCGAAGAAGTCGCCCAGGAGCATCAGCAGCGCTGTCATTAACGCCATTAAAAACGCTGTTTTCATCTAAGTAATTTCCTCCTCATAAAAGACCTGCACTGTAAACAAGTACAGGCATTAATAGAATACATTTTCAACATATCTATTATAACAAGTAATTACTTATTTTTCAATTTGGGCCTTAATAGAGTTTAACATATTTTCACTGTTTTCACGAACTTTTTTCTTAAGAATAGGATTCAGGAGGCCGGCAATCATCGGAATACCGAACTCAAAATCAACTGCCAGCGTTACCTCGCAGCCGTCAGCCTGCGGTGTAATAAGCCAGGAGCCTTCCATTTTCTTTAAATCACCCTCGGTCTGAGCGTAGGTAATTTTCAGCTCCTCGGGATAGAAGGTATCGCGCTCGGTCCAGACGATTTTGCGTCCGTCAACATTACTTACCCAGTGAGAAACAGTGTAATTCTCACCGCGCTCCAAGATTTCTACGCTTACCAGGTCATGCATAAAGTTAGGGTAAGCAGCCATATCCTTGATAATATCATAAATTTTCGCACCATCGCCCTTGATGGTGGTTTTGCTCTCTACATAAGGCATAATCTTATCTCCTCTTATAAATCTTCAATAACATCCGCGGTTTCTTTAACAGCGCCTCTGAAAGCCTCCAGAACATGGTCAATAACCTCTTTAGGCATAATCAGCGGCGGCTCCATACGGATAACCTTAGGATTGTTCAAGGTATAAGCAACAATAATGTGCTGGTTAATCATCAGGCTCATCAGCATACCGCCTGCACCCTCTTTGGTCAGCTCAATGCCGATCATCATACCGCGACCGCGTACTTCCTTGATAACGGAAGGATATTCCGCAGCGATAGCCTCCAGACCAGCCTTAAGATAAGCGCCTGCCTCACGTCCGCGACGCAGCATATCCTCTTCCTTAATAGCCTTGATAGCTGCTACACCGGCAGCGCAGGCCAGCTGGTTACCGCCAAAGGTAGAGGTGTGCAAGAACGGTGCTTCAATAAGACCGGCCCAGGCACGCGGAGTACCGATAATCGCACCTATGGGCATTACGCCGCCGCCCAAAGCCTTAGCGCAAGCCATCAGGTCAGGAGTAACGCCGTCATGGTTAACGCCGAACCATTCGCCAGTACGGCCGATACCGGTCTGTACCTCATCGGCAATCAGCAAAGCACCCTTCTTCTCGCAGATTTCCTTCACCTCACGCAGGTAACCAGCAGGCGGAACAATAATGCCGCCCTCGCCCTGAACAGGCTCCAGAATAACGGCAGCGGTATCTTCATCAACAGCAGCATCAACAGCTGCGGCGTCGCCGTATTCTACATGGGTAAAGCCATCAAGCAGCGGTTTAAACGGCTCGCGATACATATCACGTCCGGTAGCAGTTAAGCTGCCGAAGGTTTTGCCATGAAAAGCATTCTTCGCAGCTACGAATTTTTTACGTTTAGTTGCCAGGCGTGCTACCTTCAGGCAGCCCTCAACGGATTCGGTACCGCTGTTGACAAAAAAACTGTACTGCAGCTCACCGGGGGTAATATCTGCCAGTGCCTCTGCCAAATCAGCCATCGGACGATTGAACAGCACCTTGCCGCACATCGGCATAGCATGCAGCTCCTTTTCTACGGCCTCAACAACCTTCGGATGACGGTGGCCTAAAGCAAACATACCATAACCGCCAAGGCAATCAATAAACTCCTGACCTTCGCTGTCGGTAATAGTCCAGCCCTCAGCATGGCCTTCAATGCTTGCCAGGCCCATGAAGCGGAACAGCTTTGCCTGAGCGGGATTGATATACTTTTCATATTTACCGATTGTTTCTTCTACATAATTAGACATTTTCTTACCTCGATTCAGTTTATGTAAATTAGAGTTTTGCAAACATAATATGTACACATAAGAGCCTCTCCTTGGGGAGACAAGGTGAATTGCCCGTAGGGCAAAAGAAGGCGCCCTGGGGCGGGTGGCATCGCGTAGCGATGACGGAGAGGGGTGTATCATTTTACCGTATAAAACACTATTCACGAACGATCCCCTCTCAGTCGCCTTTTAGGCGACAGCTCTCCCCAAGGAGAGCCAATTTTCTTGCCTTTTCCAACTGGAAAAGCAACTGCCATTAACCTTTCTTGCCGGCTTCTTTCAGTTATGAAAGAAGCCGAATCCCAATACTAATACTAATTTAATACAGTAGCTCCGTCACCGGCACAAAGGTTATCCCCGTCCGTTTAAACTCCGCCGCATACATCTCCCAGCATTTGGCAGTATTCGGTCTGGCGTGGCAGATAGCAATAACACTGCCGTTCTTTTCCGCCATAGCGAAAGCCTTATATATCTGCTGACGAATCGCCTGCACGTCAGAGCTGTTATCCAAAAAGATATCATTGCGGGCAGTCGAAACACCCAGCTGCTGCGCCATATTGCGTGCTACCGAAGCAGAATTTGTACGGCTGTCCACAAAAAACAGCTTCTGCCGCCGCAGCTCCTGCAAAACGACTCTCATAGTATCCTTATCAGCAGTCGCCTTCGAGCCCTGATGATTATTTACACCCATAACTCCCGGCAGACTGTTAAGCGCACGCCGCGTCAAGGACAGCTTCTCCGCCGCAGACAAATCCGTACGAATAGTAGCAGCGCCCTCGCTCATAGCACTGCGGTCAATAGGCTCCATCGGCAGATGCAGCATCGGCACACGTCCTTTAGCCTTTACCATCTCCAGAACATCGCTGCTGTACTGCTTATACGGCAATATCGCATAGCTGAACGGCAGACCGGTATTCAGCAGCTTGCGCACCGGCGCCATATCATAACCGCAGTCATCAATAACGATGGCTACTTTTCCTCTGAATTGCCTGACGGTCCCCTGCTGCTCCTCTTCTGCCTTTTGCTCCGGTAAATCCTTAACATCCTTATCCTGCTTGGTCAGGTTACTGTTATGGAAGAAAATCACAGTATCCGTTACAAAGCTCTTGCTGCCTGCACCTGCCTTAACCTTAATACCAATTTCAGCCTTATAGGCATCCCATTTTTTATATTTGGCAGGCTTGCCGCTAATATAAACCAGTCCGGCCTGCTCAGCCTTTGTCTGCAGCCAGTCGCAGGCACCGGCAAGGCTTGTACCGGAGGGTACGCCAACCGCCAGCTCACGTTGGTTAATCTGCACCTTGGCACCGGATTCTTCAACCTCAACATCCTTTTTGCCATGATTGTTTTCAATCAGCTGCCAATTATTTTTCTGCAGCAAAATATTATCCAGCAGGCGCTGCGCCTCTATAGATTCATCCAGCAGACTTACCGTCTGCGGCTCGTCACCCTTCTTGTCCAAAACATCCTTCTTGCTGTTGCTGGTGGCATAAAAAAGTCCGCAGCCAATGGCAATAATCGCAATAACCGCTGTTAAAATCAGTACAGCATATTTACTGCCGGAGGATTTTTTCTTGCTTGCTTTTGTCATAGGTGTTCTCCTTTCTAAGCCCGTGGGTGCGTTTTATCATACACCTCACGCAAACGCTCCACATCAAGATGCGTATATATCTGCGTTGTAGAAATATCTGCATGTCCCAAAAGCTCCTGCACTATGCGCAGGTCAGTGCCGTTATTTAAAAGATGCGTCGCAAAGGAATGACGCAGCATATGCGGTGTAACGCGCTTACTGATGCCTGCACTCTTGCCGTATGCTACAATGATTTCGTAAAAACGCTCCCTTGTCATCGGTCCGCCCCAGCCGGTTACAAAAAGCTCTGCAGCCGCATCCGGCTTACCATGCAGAAGCTGCGGGCGTACCACAGACAAATAATGCTCCAGATAATGCAGTGCGGTACGTCCTAACGGCAGCATACGCTCCTTAGAGCCTTTGCCCATAACAATGGCATACTGCATCTTCATATCAACATTCTTCACCGGCACATTTACCAGCTCAGATACACGCATGCCGGTAGCATATAACAGCTCCAGCATCGTCTTGTCGCGATAACCGTCCAAGGTTCCCAAATTTGGCTCATCCAAAAGCCTTTCAACCTCCTGAACGCTCAGCACCTTCGGCAGATGCAGACCTCTGCTCGCCGCCTCCAGTACCTCGGCAGGATTACGGCGGATATAACGCTCTGCCGTCAGAAAACGGTAAAACGCCTTAATCGAAGCCAGCTTGCGTGCCACCGTCGAGGCAGCGCGGCCTTCCTGCTTTAAACGCACAAGATAGGCAATCAGCTGCTGTCGCGAAACCTGCAGCATCTCTTCATCTGCCTTCAGCTGCAGGCTTTTCATCAGCAGGCGCAAATCACGCATATACGCCAACTGTGTATTTTTTGCCAGTCCCAGCTCTACCGTCAGATATTCCTGAAACAAGGCCAGATAGTCAAACATAAAAACCTGCCTCCATCCCGCAAATTTGCCGCTTGCAAATTTTGCCGGATGCAATCTCTTTCAGAAAAAGAAAAACAACGCTGGTGCGCCGTTTTTCTTTATAATTATAGCTTTATTAAAATTCTTTTTTCTCAGGCTGCATAATAGTAATATTAGTTGCCGGAGAAATAGTGGAAATAGCATGCTTATAAACAAGCTGCTGTTTGCCTTCGTTTTCAATAATAACAGTAAAGTTGTCAAAACCTCTTACTAAGCCACGGATTTGGAAACCGTTCATCAGATAGATGATAACACCCAGGTTTTCCTTGCGAACATGGTTTAAAAAGCTGTCTTGCAAATTCATTGCGGGTTTTACTGAAGTAATCATTAAAAGCCCCTCCTACTCATTTCGTTATCTCCGGAAGCACAGATTCCTAAAAACCTACACTCCTCTTTATACTTATATTTTACACCGAAATGCCACTTTCTACAAGTATTTCGGAAATTTCTGCCACTGCCTGCTTATAATCAGGCTCATCATCCAAATGCAGCCAGTGAATATACGGCATTTTTTTATACCAGGTAATCTGCCGCTTAGCAAAGTTGCGCGTTGCCTGCTTCAGCTTATCCACAGCAGCAGCATAATCCATGCTGCCGTTTAGATACCACACCATTTGCCTGTAGCCAATACTCTGCATCGACTGGCACTCAGGCGCTACTCCCTGCTCCAGCAAGCTACGCACCTCCTGCTCCAGACCGGCTGCCAGCATCAAATCCACACGCCTGTTGATGCGCTCGTACAGCGCCTGACGCTCCATCTCCAGGCCGATAACTACGGCATCATAAGGACTTTCCTGCGCACCGTATTGGTTGACAGCCTCGCCCTGCATAGCAGATTCCAGTGCACGGATAACACGGCGCACATTGTTCGGGTGAATGCGCTGCGCCTCCTGCGGCGCCAGCTCCTGCAGGCGCGCGTGCAGCGCCAACGCGCCCTTTTCCTGTGCCTCGGCCTCCAGCCTGCAGCGCAGCTCGCTGTCCTCATCCGCATTATTAAAGGCATAATCCTCGAGCAGCGCTTTAATATATAGTCCTGTACCACCGGCAATTATCGGCAGATGTCCGCGCGCGTTGATTTCCGTAATCAGCGCAGCTGCACGCTCCTTAAAATCCACAACGCTGAAGGATGCATCCGGCGGCAGAATATCTACCAGATGATGCGGTACAGCGGCAAGCTCCTCGGCAGTAGGCTTGGCAGTACCGATATTCATATTTTTATAAACCAGCATTGAATCACCGGAAATTATTTCGCCCTGAAACTGCTTGGCAATCTCAATAGCGCAATGACTTTTTCCGGTTGCTGTCGCTCCTAAAATAACAACTACCTTGGGTTTTTGCAACATAAATCACCTTTTTATTATTCCGTACTTAATCCTGCTGTATTTGCCGCCGATAAATTCCTCGCAGCCATACTCGCGCAGAATATATTCGCTGCGCTCCTTGATAACCACGCGCGGCGCTGCTTTAAGCGCCAGCTGCAGCGTTTCTGCCGACAGCGCTTCCTCGTAGGAAAGCGGACGCAATGCTTCCATGCCCTTGGCACCGTTGACAGGATGGCGGAACATCGGATCGAAATAAACAACTTCAAAGCTATCCGGCGCACACTGCGCCAGATAATTCTCCGCCAACGCCTGCGCCGGCTGAATCCGGCGCAGTGCTGCCGTCAGGTCTGCATCTTCTGCCACATAATGCTGCAAACCATAGCTCACGGCAAAATGAAGCAGCGGTGAAGCCTCCAGCCCCACAACTGTTCCTTCGTCCCCGACAATATACGAGCTGATGGCGGCATCAGCAGCAAGTCCCAGCGTAGCATCCAGCACTCTTTTCCCCGGACGCAGGTCCAACGCCGTCAGCAAATGCTCCGTCGCGCCACGCTTCAGCTGCTGCAGACGCAGCACCGCCATACCCGGATGATAGGCAAAGCTGCCTGCGGCGCTATGAATACGCGGACCGTCCTTCTCTCCCACAACAAGCGCCGCCAGGTCATATTGCGCCATAAGCTCATCTACGCCCATATTATGCGGACGCTCTACATAAATTGCGCCCAGCTGCTCCGCCCAGGCCCTGGCCTGAGCTGCAGCGGCGCTGCCTGTAGCATTTCTGGCCGTTGTTACGCCAATTTTGCCTGTAAGCATTAAAAGCCCGTCCTTTTAAACATTTTATACAGCTGATTGCTGTCAATTTCAATCATGCAAGGTCTGCCGTGCGGGCAGGTAAACGGATGCGTAGTATTGCACAAATCAATAATCAGCTGACGCATCTGCCGCATATTCAGCAGCTGTCCTGCCTTAATCGCCGCCTTGCAGGCAGTCATGTGCAGCACCTCCTGCCGCAAATCGCTGCCATTGACATTACGCATTTCCCGCAGCATTTTGCTGATAGCATTGATAAAATCCTCAGCAGCATCAGCCTTGATATCCGCAGGCAAACTGCTCACGCGCAGCAGACTTTCGCCGGCGCTGGCAGCATCCACACCCAAAGCCAGAAATTCATCCCTGTGCTCCTCAATCAATGCAATATCATCGGCAGCCATATCCACATAAAGCGGCATCAAAAGCTGCTGCGACGGAATCTGCTCATGCGAAGCCACGAGCTTGTCATAAAGAATACGCTCATGGGCAGCATGCTGATCAATCAGATAAAGCGTTGTTTCGCTTTGGGCAATAATAAAGGTTTTATCAACCTGACCAATCGGCCAGATAGTATCCATACCGCTGTCGGTATCTGTAAAAGCAATAGTTTCCCTGTTGGGCACAGGTGCAGCCTCCGTCGGCTGCGGTTTGGCAAATTCACTGCGCGCCTCATGCACCTCCAGCACAGGCTCCTGATAGCCCTTGCTGTAGGAAACTGTTGCGGCGGTTTGGGCAAAATCATCAAACGGCTGCCACATTGCCTGCTGCTCTCCCTGCTCCTTTTTCACAATAGGCGCAGGCTGCTCAGGCACCAGCAAACTTTCGGAAGCAGGTGCAGGCTGCACATCTTCCTTGCGCTCCGGTGTTTTAAAAATCTGCTCCGCACCGCTCTTGAACACAGGCTGCGGCGGCTGATACGCCGGCTTTACCTGCGGTGCAGGCGTAACCGGCGCAGAAACAGCTTGCAGCTGCGGCTTCACAAACACATTCAGCTCCGAATCCGGCAGTAGCGTTACCTGCGTCTTTTGGGCGCTCATCGGCTTCGTCAGCGCATCGGTCAGCGCCTTATACATAGCCTTATAAATCAGGCTGTCATCACTGAATTTAATCTCACTCTTCTGCGGATGCACATTAACATCAACGCTGGCTGTATCAACTGTTATATTGATAACGGCAAAGGGAAAGCCGCTTTTGGGAATCTGCGACTGGTAAGCATGGTCCATAGCCTTGGAAAGCATTTTGCTGCCGATGCAGCGTCCGTTGACAAAGAAGGTCTGCCACTGGCGTGTTCCCTTCAGCAGTGTAGGCTTGCCGATAAAGCCGCTCACTCTTACCTTAGGATCTTTCAGAGATACCTCCAAAAGATTTTCGGCAACGTTCTTGCCATACAGTGCTTTAATCGCATGCTCCAAATCACCGTCACCGGGAGTGCTGAGCACCTCTTTATCATTGTTCACCAGCTTAAAGCGCACATCAGGACGCGAGAGCGCCAGCCTTGTCAAAAGCTCGCTGATATAACGTCCTTCAGTGCTCACGGTTTTCAGGAATTTACGGCGTGCAGGCACGTTAAAGAACAGATTCTCCACAATTACGGTAGTACCCGTACTGCCGCCGCTTGCCGTAACCTCCGTGTTTTCGCCGCCGTCGATATGCACAGAAGTAGCGAATTCCTCACTCTCCGGACGGGTAAGCAGCGTAAAGTTAGAAACAGAGGCAATACTGGGCAAGGCTTCACCGCGAAAGCCCAAAGTATTCAGACTCAGCAAATCCTCAGCCTTCGTAAGCTTGCTTGTGGCATGGCGCAGCACAGCCATTTTGGCATCAGCCTCACTCATGCCGCAGCCATTATCAGTTACTCTGATATATTCCGTACCGCCGGCAAAAATCGTTACTTCAATTTTATCCGCACCGGCATCCAGTGCGTTCTCAACCAATTCCTTTACTACGGACGCAGGCTTTTCAACAACCTCGCCGGCAGCAATCTGGTTGGCGGTATTCGTATCCAACAAACGGACGGCATGCTCTTCTGCCATTATTTACCCAGCTCCTTTCTTGCTTCATCCTGCAATTTATACAAGGCGCTCATCGCCTCAATCGGTGTCATGCTCATAACATCGAGCTTCAAAAGCTCATTGGCAATAGAACTGCCAAACAGCGAGCCCATCATATTATCCTGCGGTGCTGCAGCAGCTGCAGGCTGCTGTACACGGCCGTTGTCATTATCATATTCCTTCAGCAGCTCTTCCGAACGCTCCAGCACCTTCTTTGGCAGACCGGCGAGGCGTGCAACATGTACGCCGTAGCTGCGGTCGGTTCCGCCCGGTACAATACGGCGCAGGAAGATAATATCCTTGCCTCTTTCCTTAACGGCAACGGAATAATTCTTCACACCGCTCAGCACATTTTCCAAGGCAATCAGCTGATGATAATGCGTAGCAAAGAGCGTTTTTGCCTTGATGCGGTCATGGATATATTCCATAACTGCGTGAGCAATGCTCATACCGTCAAAGGTGCTGGTACCGCGTCCCACCTCATCGAGGATAATCAGACTGTTTTTCGTAGCGTATTTCAAAATCTGCGCTACCTCGTTCATCTCCACCATAAAGGTACTCTGGCCTGTTGCCAGGTCATCACTGGCGCCTACACGCGTAAAAATCTTATCTACCGGGCAAACGCTCGCCTGACGCGCAGGAATAAAGCTGCCGATTTGCGTCATCAGCACCAGCAGTGCCACCTGACGCATGTAGGTTGATTTACCTGCCATATTCGGACCGGTAATAATTATCATGCGCTCGTCGGTATTATTCAGATTTGTATTGTTGGGGACAAAAATCTCCTTTTCCAGCAAGCGCTCTACTACAGGATGGCGTCCGTCAACAATCTTGATTTCGCCGTTATTATTCAGCTCAGGTCTTACATAATTATATTTATAGGCAGCCTCCGCCAAGCCTGTCAGCACATCAATGTAGCTGACGGCGCGGGCAGTTTCCTGAATCTCCTTGATTTTACCGCGAATCAGTGTACGCAGCTCATCAAACAGATAATATTCCAGCTGCTCTATTTTTTCCTTGGCACCGAGAATCTTATTCTCGAACTCCTTAAGCTCGGGAACAATATAGCGCTCCGCGTTTACCAGCGTCTGCTTACGCACAAAGTACGGAGGCACGCTGCTGCTCTGTCCCTTGCTTACCTCGATATAATAGCCGAAAACCTTATTGAAACCGACCTTCATGGTTTTAATGCCGGTTTCCTCTTTGATTTTCTGCTCAAAGTTCTGCATCCAGGTTTTGTTGTCGGCAGCAATCAGCTGCAGCTCATCCAACTCCTGATTATAACCGGTGCGAATCATGCCGCCCTCGCGGACAGAAAACGGCGGCTCATCGACAATCGCCTGCTGCAATCTTGCAGCCAGCTCCTCATGCAGATGCAGGCCCTTCCACAGCTTGCGCAGCAGTCCGCTGCTACAGCCTTCCAGAATGCCCTTCAGGCCCGGAAGCACGCTTAAGGAATTACGCAGGGCTACCAAATCTCTGGCATTGGCACTGCCCACCTCAATACGGCTGACAATGCGCTCCAAATCCGCCACCGCCTTCAGCTGCGCCACAATCGCTTCGCGCAGCTCTGAGGCTGCCGCCAGCTCGGCTACCGCCTCCTGACGTTCATAAATGCGGCCCACATCCAGCAGCGGGCTTTCAATCCAGCTGCGCAGACGGCGCGCACCCATCGAGGTATTGGTAAAATCAAGCACCTGCAAAAGCGTACCGCGCTTCGAGCCATCCGTCATATTGCGAACCAGCTCCAGATTGCGGATAGCAGTCACATCAAGATTCATAAAGCTGTTGCGTTCAATCCGCACCAAACGGTTAATATGGCTCAAATCGGCCATTACCGTTCCGTGCAGATAACGCAGCAAAAGCTCAACTGTGCTATGCACCTCATCAGGCACATCATTGCCGGCAAAGTGCTGCGTAAAATAATCAGCCTCCGGCGTACTCTCGTCATAATGCGTAACAACGCATTCCGGCAATCTTGCAGCCAGCCATTCCTGCAGCTTCTCTCTCATTTCCTCCGAAGTAAAATGAACAACAAGCTCTGCAGGCTGCAGTCTGTAAAGCTGCTCGGTAATATTCAAAAAGCTTTCCGAAGTTTGGTCAAGAAACCATTCGCACTCGCCCGTAGTTACATCAGCCGCCGCCAGGCACATTCCCTTGTCCTGGTCCTGCTGTAAAAATACCAGATAGCGGTTATGCTTATCCTCCAGAAGCTGTTCGTTCAGCGCCGTTCCCGGCGTAATGATTTTAATAACCTTGCGCTCAACAATGCCTTTGGCGAGCTTGGGATCCTCCACCTGCTCGCAGATGGCGATACGGTAACCCTTTTTTATCAGCTTGGCGATATATCCGTCTACCGAATGATAAGGCACACCGCACATCGGCATATTTTCCATACCATTAGAGCGCTTGGTCAGTGTTAAATTCAGCTCACGCGATGCAGTAAGCGCATCATCAAAAAACATTTCATAGAAATCGCCCAAGCGAAAGAAGAGCAGCTCATTCTGATGCTCCTGCTTTACCGCCATATATTGTTGTACCATGGGCGTAACATTTGCAGCAGCCATTAATCAACCGCCTTACCTTTCACCAGCCAGGTCTGCGCAGCTTCAATCTGCACATTAACCTTCTGTCCTACCTCGTATTGCTTATCTTCAATCGGCCACAGTACCAGAACTCCTGTGCGTGTGCGACCATTCCAGACTGTTTTCTGCTTGCTGGGACCTTCTGCCAATACTTCCACAGTCTGACCTACCAGCTTTTCATGGGACTTCAGGCTGTTTTCGTTTTGCAGTGCCATCAAACGGTTCAAACGCTCCTTCTTCACTGCCAGCGGCACCTGATTTTCCATTTTGGCAGCAGGTGTTCCGCTGCGCTTGGAATAGATGAAGGTATAAGCGGATGTAAAGCCAACCTGACGCACAACATCCAGAGTTTCTTCAAAATCCTCTTCGGTTTCGCCGGGAAAGCCTACAATAATATCTGTAGTAATCGTTGCGTCCGGCACATACTTGCGTACCAGCTTAACCAGCTCAAGATATTTTTCCTTCGTGTAACCGCGGTTCATGCGGCGCAGAATTTCCGAGCTGCCTGCCTGGAACGGCAGATGGAAGTTTTCGCAGATGTGCTCACATTCTGCAACAGCCTTGATAACCTCCTCGCTCATATCACGCGGGTGGCTGGTCATATAATGAATACGCTCAACGCCGGGAATAATATCCACACGGCGCAGCAGCTTAGCGAAAGCGTCCTTGTCGCCAAAATCCTTGCCGTAGGAATTAACGTTTTGGCCCAGCAAAGTAAATTCCTTGTAGCCATCTTTAACTGCTGCCTCAATCTCGGCAACAATATTATCGATGCTGCGGCTGCGCTCGCGTCCGCGTACATACGGCACGATGCAGTAGGTGCAGAAATTGTTGCAGCCATACATAATAGGAATCCAGGCAGCAAAGGAGCTTTGGCGTACCATATGACCTTCAAACTCACTTTGGTGAATAGTCAGATCGGTATAAACCGCAGCCTTGCGCTCTGCCAAAAATTCCAGCAGCAAACGCTTGAAATCGTTAACGTAAGCAGTACCCAGCAGCAAATCTACCTGCGGATGCTTTTTACGCAGCTTTTCGCCGTCCTTCTGTGCCATACAGCCGGCCACGCAGATGACAACATCCGGATTGGCACGCTTTACAGCCTTTAATTCGCCAATTTTGCCGGCAATTTTCTTTTCCGCGCTCTCGCGCACGCAACAGGTGTTGACAATAATTATATCTGCGGTATGAAAATCAGGATTAGGCGCATAACCAAGCTCCTGCAGCTGTCCTGCATAATGCTCCGTATCGGATTCATTCATCTGGCAGCCGTAATTTATCAGACAGTAGGTTTTATTTTTATCACTCATGTAAATACCTCCGTGTAAAATCAGTCTATCATTATATTATAACCAATTACACTCACTTCCCGCAACATTTCCCCCGGAAAGAAGTAGGGAATAATTTATAAAATATTTTAGTAGTAGGTATTGAAATCTGCCCTTAAGATGATTACAATATATGCAGGCAAAGAATTTTTCCGATTGCCTTTTAATATAGTTTAGGAAGGTCAAAATCATGCAAAGCAAAAAGAAATGGTTTGTTGTATTTATTCTACTCGCTGCCCTTGCAGGCGCAGCCTTTTATTTTCTTTATTTTATCCGTACACCGGCTTACGCTCTGAACGAAGCACGTGTTGCACTGCAGCAGCATGACAGCGCAAAATTTTCACGATATGTTGATGTTCCCTCTGTTATGGACAACGCTTTCGAGGACATCATCAAGGCAGAAAGCAAAATCAATAACGATAATGTTTTCTCCAACCCGTTCGCACTCGGCATTCTGCATATGCTGAAGCCTTCGGTTGTAGACCTGATGACGCAGGAGGCTCTGGACAAAATTGCCGCTAAGCCCGACAATACTCCTAAGCAGCCGGCCGATCCCGTACCTGATGCTATGAAGCGTAACCTGGAACGCCACATCCCCATTCAAAACCTTACTGTCAAAGATCTGAAGCTCAGCAAGCATGAGGGCGAAACAGCTAAAGCAACGCTGGTACTGCGCGATAAGGATCTGGAAAAGGATTTTATTGCCGAGCTGTTGATGCAGCAAAATGATAAAGGTGATTGGCAGATTAAGAAAGTCAGCAATCTGGCAGACTTTATCGTCCAATTGGACGCAGCTAAACGTGCTAAACAGGCCCTGCTGAACAAGCCTGTTATGGAACGTCTGAACAAAGCACTGCAAGCAACCAGCGAACGCCTGACATTGAACAAGGACAATAACAAAGCAGGCAGCGAAGAAAAAGCTACGCTTACCGCTACCATCATGGCCAAAAACATGAGCAGCGTTGCTATCAACCGTATGTATTACGATGTAACCGTACTCAACGATAAGGGCGAACAGCTTTATTCCTATCCTGAGCATTATCAGGGCAGTATTGCCCCCGGACAGGCTGTGGAGCTCACAACCAGCAAAAAGCTGAATTCTATGCTGCCGGATGATAAAAAGCTGATGAATCTGGATATTACCAAAGAAACCGTAAAAATTCAGGTCACCTATATTGCTTTTGATAACGGCGAAGTAATTTCTCCTAAGGGTTTGATTGAATAACCGCAAAAAATTAAACGCTTACATCCCACGTGATGCGTGGGGTGTAAGCGTTTTTTTGTTTGTTGTTACGGTTCAGCATACAACCCGTAGCCAGCCTTTGGCCAGCACCGATTGGCAAAATACATCCTCCTTAAGAATATAGATATTCTTGCCCGCGTTTTTCATTCTGACAGCAAGCTGCAAATCAACACCGTCACACACGGAAGCATCCGCCGTGCCGACAATAACCATATCTGAATCTGCTGTAACGTGATAAGCAATGCTTGCACCAAGCGCAGTCAGCATATCCCGAAGGTTTTTAAGATAAAGACCATCAAAATAGCCAAGCAGAACTATATTTTTATCTGCCAACGGTCTTAAGCGCCTGAAAGGCGGTACGATTTCAAGCTCTCTTTGCTGCGGCGGCAGATGATAATCCGCCACTGCCAGCTCCTTCAGCTTTTGGTAACAGCCGTTGCAAATATTGCAGTCAACAAGAGCCCTGTGCGCGCCTGCTGTAGCAATATTAAAATATTCGGCGACCGCAGTCTGCTTATACCTGCCTAAAAACGGTAATTCATTCTGCGCCAGCTTCATAACATCAACATAATCATTGGCTAATCTTTTAGCATAATAGCCTGCCAGATTTTCCGCAATAAAGCTCAAATCAAAGGCTACATTATAGCCTGCAATAATATCATCAGCCAAAAAATCCATAAAGGACAAAATTACCTCGTCGATTGCCGGAGCATCCGCAACCATGGCGTCATTGATACCGGTGAGCCGTGTAATATAATACGGGATAGATAATTCCGGCTTAACTAAGCTGGAAAATTCATCTACTCTGCGATTATTGCGGTATTTTATAGCAGAGATTTCCGTTATATAATCATTTTGCGGACTCAGGCCGGTAGTTTCAATATCTAAAACAGTATAATCGTCAGGATAAGCCAGAAGCAGCTTGCCGTCTATATACCTGTTTCTTTTTACAGAACTCAAAAAATCACCTTGCCGAGCCTAGCTCAGCATCTATGTCCTTTATATTTTTTCCTTCTTTTGTTTTCCACTCGATAAGACCATTCAAACTAGCGCCAGAAACAAAGCAGGCAGCTCCTGAAGGAGTATTAAAAAGAATATCTTCGATAAGTTTGTAATTCTGATCAATCTTGTTTTTGTACTCATCTCTTTTTCTTTTAATATGTTCAGGACACTTATCTGTTAATGAGCTGGTAATTAAACTACCACTTTTCACTACAAAACCATCTGCTGTTCTGACACCAACAGCATTTGCACTTCTTTTAGTGCAATAAAACTCTATATTTTCACTTGCAACTTGTATTTTAGTAGAAATCAATGGTTCAAACACTTTATGGCCTAACATACCTACGATAACTTTTGCATAATTTATAAAATCATCTAAATCGCTTTTCTTTTCTTCAGAGGGGTTACCTATGAACGGTTCATTTTTATTTTTTACGTCATATCTTTTAGCTGAATCAGCAGCTTGACAAAACTGATTTTCTAAATAACTAATTTCGGTGGCTCCCAATGAATCATTAGATGTAGTAATAACAATAGATTCAGTCCAATACCCCTTATCTATTGAGTGATCATGTTCACGAAGCCTGTTTAATATACCCTCGCCATTTTTTCTGTTTCCAGCCTGACCTACATATACAATTCCTTTATCTGTATCATCATCCTTACCAAATAGCAAATACACTCCGGACTGATTAAGCTCAGCTCTATCCTTACATGCAGCAAGAGCTGTTCTCGGAATCTTAAAAACAACACCTGTCCAATTAAAACACGTGCACTTAATGCGTCCGTTTACATTACCATCCATTAGATACATATTAATATTCTTCATTTCAGCCACGCCAAATTATCCTCCTTGCTATAATAACAAACTCTGTTAATGTTGCATACATCAGGTATACTCGAACCACCCAAACAGTAATACTAAACCTATACTACTATCTAAAATCCGCTTTACGCTGACTACTTAATCTATATGAATTCACAAAATCCAAATCTTTACTCCATTTTTCTACAGCTAACCGTTTAGAACTTTGTCCTCGATTAAGATTAATATAATGATCCAAATACTTTATAACCTCAGATTTAGACATTAATCCAAGTTCAATCACTTCTCTAAGTATTTGCTGTCTGGTAATTGCACTCAAATTATCTTTTTGTCCTACATTATAGCCACACAAATTTAATAAAGAATGTTCATTTCTTAACGAGAAATAACCATCAGAGCCATCATTATAGATGAAATTCCCAAAAAACACTCCGTAAATTTTTCTATATCTTTCAAACTGTATTTCCTCTATAAAAAACTTTTTACATGTATAACAATACTCCACATTAATTTCAAGTGCAGAACCATCTAGTCTTTGTACTATTCCAGTAGCAGAATCAACTAAGTGGTGATTTTTCTGGCAATCAAAAATTCTTTTATTAATGTATAAAATGTTATTAAACAAGCAAAAATCAACTTTCTGTTTTTTAGGTATTTTTACAAAAGCATTCAAACAAGCATCACAACAGCTCGCATTATTATATACTCTATACCTTCCAGTTGAAAGAACAGCATCATGTTGAAATAATATATCTCCACAAACTGGGCAATGTATTTCATTTTTTTCTATTTTTTGAATTGATTTTGCTTCAAATACTTTTCCTGCATACCTTTTTTCGAGGTAGCTTATTTGTTCAGCAATAGTGTTGTTACGTTTAGAAATTTTATTATCAGCTAATCCATCATAACCTGTTTTTCCAACTGGGATATACTCTTTCGTTTTAACTATAGTTTCATGACCTTTAGGTTCAACACTTTCAGTGATATCAGAATTACTTCTAGGCTTAATCGGATTTATAGTATCAACAGAATTACCTTGGGGCTTAATTGTGTTGACTGTATCACCTTTAGGCTTAACTATAGTACTATTATTTTCTCTTTTTTGTTGTTCGCTAGCTTTATCAGTATTCCCATTATCAGAAAATAATTTCCACAAGCCATAAGCTACTATACCAACAATAAGAAATTCAAACATAATATTTCACCTATCCTTCCAACACCTTCATACACATAATACCCTTTTCGTTACGCACCAGGAAAAAGCTTATTTCATCTCCCTTATGCAGACCGGAAACCTTTTGAGGCTCGGAAAGCAGCGTGCCGATGATATTTACCTCGCGCACTTCCTTAAGCAGCACATAAGCCGCTTCGACCTCATCGCCGCGCACCAGATAAACCGTTACGATATCCGGGTGCGTCGTAATTCTCGCCGGGTCTAACGAAGTAAGCTGGCGCATCGCTTCTGTCGCTTCGTCTGCCTTATAAGCCTTTTGCACCATTGCCACCTTGCTTTGGAACTCGCTCAGGCGAGGCATTTCGCTCGGCAGCACAGCTGCCTGCGCTTCAAGCAGCTCAGCTAAGCGTATCTTCGCTGATTGCTCACCATTACCATGCAACAGCTTCAGTGTCTTTTTAGCTACATCGTGTACAGCACAACAGAGTATTTCAAAGGTAATGCCTGCCTGTGCATCTATATAGCCGTAGCAAAGCACACCGGTAGCATCTTCTGTTACCTCAAAAATGCTGCCAAGCTTTTGCGCCACGCCGGCAGCTTCTATATAAAGGTATTTATCTACGATATCACGGAAATTCATTTCTTTAAGAAGCATATCATCACCTCATTGGATATGATTGAAGTTAGTTTTAATTATAATAAAGGCATTTCATTTTACTCTGCTGTAAAAGACTGCCTATATTCAATCATACATGCAAATTCCGTAATTTGCAATAAAGCAGCAAGCATTTTTAAGTGTGTTAGGTTTGGCAGAATCAAAAGTGCAGAAAATAAAAACGTCCCACCCGTCAGACGAGTGGGACGAAAGTTCATTATAAAGCTATCTTAGTGATGGAACAGGCGCAGGCCGGTGAATGCCATTGCAATACCATACTTGTCGCAGGTCTCAATAACATTATCATCACGGATAGAGCCGCCTGCCTGTGCAATATATTGCACGCCACTGCGATGCGCACGCTCAATATTATCGCCGAACGGAAAGAATGCGTCACTGCCAAGAGCAACATCCTTCAGCTGAGCAACCCAAGCCTTTTTCTCTTCGCGAGTCAGCGGTTCCGGTTTTTCGGTGAAGAAGTTTTCCCATACGCCGTCAGCCAATACATCCTCATAATCATCGGAGATGTAAACGTCGATGGTGTTGTCGCGGTCGGGACGACGGATGCTGTCCTTAAACGGCAGAGCCAATACCTTTGGATTTTGGCGCAGCCACCAGATATCAGCCTTACCGCCTGCAAGACGGGTGCAGTGTACGCGGGATTGCTGGCCGGCGCCGATGCCAATAGCCTGACCGTCTTTTACGTAGCAAACGGAGTTGGACTGAGTATATTTCAAAACGATTAAGGAAATCAGCAGGTCGCGTGCTGCGCCTTCCGGAATTTCTTTATTCACGGTCGGACGGTTTTGCAGCAGGTCAGCAGTGATTTTAGCTTCGTTGCGCTCCTGCTCGAAGGTAATACCGAATACCTGCTTGTGCTCCAGCAGCTCCGGCTTGTAGTTTTCATAAATTTTAATAATATTGTAGGTGCCTTTGCGTTTGCCCTTCAGAACAGTAAGAGCTTCTTCGGTATAACCGGGTGCGATAACACCGTCGGAAACCTCGCGTGCCAGCATTTTAGCAGTCTGCACGTCGCAAACATCGGACAAAGCAACAAAGTCGCCATAGGAGCTCATGCGGTCAGCGCCACGAGCACGTGCATAAGCATTTGCCAACGGAGACAGCTCCAGATCATCTACATAATAAATTTTCTTCAGAGTATCGCTCAGCGGCAGGCCTACTGCAGCACCTGCAGGGCTTACGTGCTTAAAGGATGCTGCTGCCGGCAGGCCGGTTGCTTCCTTCAGTTCTTTTACCAGCTGCCAGCTGTTGAAAGCATCGAGAAAATTGATATAACCCGGACGGCCGTTCAGTACCTCAATCGGCAGCTCGCTGCCATTGTTCATGTAAATACGTGCACTGCCCTGATTAGGATTGCAGCCATATTTTAATGCTAATTCTTTCACTATAACTCCTCCTCTTTTGTATAGTGCCAGTCACTTAGACAAACAAAAAACCGACACACTGGCACAAGAAAAAATCTTTGCCCAGACGGTCGGCGTGCTACCGGTCATACTCCCCTGTGGTAACCCACTTCCGTCAGTTATATGACCTAATACTAAAATTATAAGATGCCTCGTTGTTTTTGTCAATACCGGGCGATTGTGGTAGAATAAGTGTATGATGAATTAGAGTGTTGCCCCCTTTAGTCTCGCTATTGCTCGACAGTTCCCCCACTGGGGAATCAAGTATTCTTGTCTATACATATATCGAAAGGGTACGGCAAGCTCTTTTCAAAGGAGGAAATAATATGACTCTCTGTTATGTATGTCCGCATCGCTGCGGCGTAGACCGCCCTGAAAATATGTCTGATACTACAGGCTGCTTCGGCAGCTGCGGCGTAGGCCTCGCTCCGATTGTTGCCCGCGCCGGCCTGCATATGTGGGAAGAGCCCGTCATCAGCGGCACTAGAGGCAGCGGTACTGTTTTCTTTTCCGGCTGTAACCTGCACTGTGTTTTCTGTCAGAACTATGACATCAGCTGCAAGGGCTTCGGCAAGGAAATTACCATTGAACGTCTGAAGGAAATCTATCACGAGCTTATCGCTCAAGGTGCGCACAATATCAATCTGGTTACACCCACCCATTTTACCGAAGCAGTGCTGCAAAGTCTGAACGAGCCTCTGCCGGTACCTGTTGTTTATAACACCAGCGGCTTTGAAACACAGGATACACTGCGCCGCCTTAAAGGCAAGGTGCAGATTTATCTGCCAGATTTAAAATACAGCGACGATATGGCTGCTATCAAATACAGCAACGCTCCCTACTACTTCCGCATCGCAACCGAAGCTATTAAGGAAATGTATAATCAGGTAGGCGACTACCATATTGACGATAACGGTATCATGACGAAAGGTGTCATCATCCGTCATCTGATTATGCCAGGTATGCCGGACAACACCAAGAGAATTATTGATTGGGTTGCTGCCAACTTCAAGCCGGGGCAGGTAATGTTCAGCCTGATGCACCAATACGTTCCCTGCGGCCGTGCAGCCGAATATCCCGAAATCAACCGTAAGGTTACGGATGAAGAATACAAGGAGCTGGAAAGCTATCTGCTGCAAAGCACTATCGAAGATGGCTTTGTGCAGGAGGGTGATGCAGCCTGCAAGGACTTTATCCCCTGCTTTGACGGCACAGGAGTATAAAAATATATTTGCTTTAAATTTCATAAAATGATATAATTTTCGCATAGAGATAGCCGACATCGGTTTCCTGCTGGAAAGTGGGGTGATGCTATGACTGTTTTCGAAGCACTTCAGCTTATGATAGGCTTTGCAACTCTCGTAGTTTTGATTTTATCACATCGCTCTAAATAAAGGCATGAAAAAAACCGCCTAGTGTAGAGGCGGCTTCCTTCAAACTCAAACTTTGCAGGGACAGCCGACCTCACACAATCGGTTATCTCTATTCTTATTATAACAGTTTTTTTGTTATTGTCAATTTGCCTCCCGACGCAAAACCTCTGCCAGAACCTCAATGCCGCGGCAGATATCCTCAGTGGAAGCATACTCTGCCGGATTATGGCTGATTCCTGCGCGACAGGGAATAAACAGCATTGTCGTGGGGCAGATTTTCGTCATATGCATAGCATCATGACCTGCACCGCTGTTCATATGCAAGAAGCTGAAGCCCTTTTCCGCACATATCGCTTCGCTCTGTGTGGCCAATGCCTCATCCAGCGCCACCGGACTGTCTGCTGTCAGCATTTCTAGCTGCACGCCGACACCGTCGCAAACAGCAACGTTTTCGGCCTGCTCGCGGATGCTTTGCAGCACGCGCTCAATGCTGGCTTTATCAACGCCACGCACATCAACCCACAGCGTAACTGCTCCCGGTACAACGTTAATCGAACCGGGCTCTACATCCACCACGCCAACGGTACCGACACTGCCGTTGGCTTTTTCTGTTTCCGCAGCCTCGTTCACCGCCAAAATAAGCTTAGCAGCACTGACGAGCGCGTCACGGCGCATCCCCATCGGCGTTGCGCCGCTGTGGTCTGCCACGCCTTTAATATGAATCTTAAAGCGTGTCGGTGCCGCAATATTATGCACGATACCAAGCTGGTGCTGCGTCTGCTCCAGCACCTTGCCCTGCTCGATATGCAACTCCGCAAAGCACTTATAGCTGCCGGGAACAATTACGGCATCACGATAAGCGTCAGGATTGCAGCCCCATTCACGCAAAGCCTCGATAAAGCTGATATCACCCTTCTTAGCGCCTTTGTTCAGCTGCTCCGGCACTGCGCTGCCTGTCAGCAGCTTGCTGCCCATAGTTGCAAAGCCGAAGCGACTCGATTCCTCCGCGCGGAAGATGATAACCTCAATGCTGCGCTCAAGCTCCTCGTCCTGCAGCATATACAGCGCCTCCAGGGCGCCTACGACACCGCACATGCCGTCATAGGCACCGCCATGGATTACAGTGTCCAGATGCGAACCGCTAGCCACCGGCGGCATCTGCGGCTGTTTGCCATCGCGACGCAAGAACACATTACCCACAGCATCGGTGCGGATTTGCAAATGCAAATCCTGCACCTGCTCCAACAGCCAGCTCTGAGCTTTTTTATCCAGTGGACTGTAGGCAAGACGGGTAACGCCCTCTTCACTGTCCGTAAAAGCAGCCAAGCCTTGTAAAAGTTTAGCTACACGTTCATGATTTACCTGTAACATTTTTATTCCCCCTTCATTCGGAAATAGCAACAAAAAATATATAATAAAGATGACAGCTTTATTATACTTGCTTTTTAAGCATCACACAAGAGCGGCACTTCATCTGAAAATCCGAGATTATGGAAAGTTTTTTACACTTTTGCTAAAAACTCCTTGCAATTAATGTGAAATCCACGTAAAATTATCATAGTAAAATTTAAGAAAAGAGGTTATTTATTTTGGAACGCAAAGTTATTCAAGTTGAAGAACGTCCGCCATTACTACTTAATATTCCGTTAAGTATCCAGCATCTGTTCGCCATGTTCGGCTCTACCGTGTTGGTTCCCTTTTTATTCAAGGTCAACCCTACCACCTGCCTGTTCATGAACGGCTTGGGTACCCTGCTCTACATCTTCATCACCAAGGGCAAAATTCCTTCCTATCTCGGCTCCAGCTTTGCCTTTATCTCTCCTGTACTGCTGATTATGTCCACCTCTGCCTATAACCATGCACAGTCCGGCTTTATCGTTTTCGGTCTGCTGTTCATGCTTTTCTCGCTGATCATTCACTGCGTAGGCACCAAATGGATTGATGTCATCTTCCCGCCGGCAGCAATGGGCGCAATCATCGCTGTTATCGGCCTGGAGCTGGCACCTGTTGCAGCCAACATGGCAGGCTTGACCGGTGATAACATTAATATGGTCAACGTCGCTATTTCCATGTTCACGCTGGCTGTGGGCGTTATCGGCTCCGTTGCCTTCCGCGGCTTCATGAGCATCATCCCGATTCTCTTCGGCGTTGTCTGCGGTTATGTTTTTGCAGCTATCATGGGTATCGTCAACTTCCAGCCGGTAATCGACGCTCCCTGGTTCCAGGTACCGCATTTCTACGCTCCGGTTTTCGATATCAACGCTATTATGATTATAGCTCCGGCCGCACTCGTTGTACTGGCTGAGCATATCGGCCATCTCGTAGTAACCAGCAACATTGTTGACCGCGACCTGATTAAGGATCCGGGCCTCTCCCGTTCCCTGTTTGCTGACGGCCTTTCTAATGTTATTAGCGGCTTTGCCGGCGCAACTCCGAACACTACCTATGGTGAAAACATCGGCGTTATGGCAATCACCAAGGTTTACAGCACCTGGGTTATCGGCGGCGCTGCTGTCATGGCAATCATCCTTTCCTTCTGCGGTAAGCTCAGCGAGCTGATTCACAGTATCCCCGTTCCTGTTATGGGCGGCATCTGCATCCTGCTGTTCGGCGTAATCGCTGCCAGCGGCATCCGCGTACTGGTTGAACGTCAGGTAGATTACAGCAAATCCTCCAACCTCGTAATGACCTCTGTTATTATGATTATCGGCCTTTCCGGTGCGAAGCTCTCCTTCGGTGCATTTTCCGTACAGGGCATGGTACTGGCAACTGTTGTTGCTATTATCATGAGCCTTGCCTTCAAGCTCTTTGAATACCTGCACCTGCTGAACGAATAAGACATATAAAGTACAAAACCGCTGCAGAAGCTCTGCAGCGGTTTTGTAGTATTTACAACGCAAGCCTGCACCCGCAGGCTTGTCTTTTTTATTTTAAAAACGGAAATCTCTTTCTCCATGAGCAATTTTTTGCAGACGCTCTATGCAAACCTCACGCACCTTTTCCTGCGGAATGTTCGGCAGCTCGGCCTGCACCAGTTTTTCGCCCAAAGCCTTCGTTGCCGGGGAAGCATAATCCTCCAGATATTCCTTCAGCGTCAGCAGCGCATTAGGATGGCAGCAGTTTTGAATCTGCTTAGACTTGCACAGCTCCATAAATCTGTCGCCTGTGCGTCCGGCACGGTAGCAGGCAGTACAGAACGATGGCAGGAAGCCTAATTCCATCAGCCATTCAATTACTTCATCCAAAGAACGTTGGTCAGAAACGTCAAACTGCTCGGTATCGGTCGGGCGCACATCCTCGGTGTAACCGCCTACGGAAGTACGCGAGCCGCCACTGATCTGAGAAATACCAAGATGCAATGCCTTTTCACGCACAGCCTGATTTTCACGTGTAGAAATAATCATACCTGTATACGGAACAGCAATGCGGATAATAGCAATAATCTTGCAGAAGGTTGCATCATCAATACCGTTGTCAAAAACGCCCGGGTCGATATCATCGGCGCGTTTGATACGCGGTACGCTGATGGTATGCGGACCTACGCCGTGTACTGCCTCCAGATGCTCGGCATGCATCAAAAGGCCGGCCAGTTCGTAGCGGTAACGCTCCAAACCGAACAGTACACCCAAGCCTACATCATCAATGCCGCCCTCCATCGCTCTGTCCATCGCCTCCGTATGGTAAGCGTAATTGTGCTTCGGTCCACGCGGGTGCAGGTTCTCATAGCTTTCCTTATGATAGGTTTCCTGGAAGAGGATATAAGTACCAATGCCTGCTTCCTTCAGTTTGCGGTAATTTTCTACAGTCGTAGCCGCAATGTTCACGTTTACGCGGCGGATAGCGCCGTTTTTATGCTTAATAGAATAGATAGTCTTGATGCATTCCAGAATGTACTCAATCGGATTGTTTACCGGGTCCTCGCCGGCCTCCAAAGCAAGACGCTTATGACCCATATCCTGAAGTGCAATAACCTCTGCACGCACCTCATCCTGCGTCAGCTTTTTGCGTCCGATATGCTTGTTTGTAGCATGGTAAGGACAATAAACGCAGTGATTGATACAATAATTGGATAAATACAGCGGAGCAAACAGCACTATACGGTTGCCGTAAAAATCCTTTTTAATCTGCTCTGCCAAAGCAAACATTTCCTGCACCAGCTTTTCGTCCTCGCAGGCAAGCAATACGCTGGCCTCACGATGGCTTAAGCCCTTGCGCAGCTTGGCCTTGGCAATAATCTGCTCCAGCAGCTCCTTGTTGTTTTTGTTGGCCTCAGCATAAGCAAGTGTGTCGAGGATTTCCTCATGACAGATAAATTCTTCGGCCTTCATTGATTTTGCATTATACATTTTGTCTCCTCCTTACAGGTCAGTAGTATCTTTCCCGTCAGATAGTTGATATCCAGCAGTCTATTCCTTGGCAGTTACGTTGGAATAAGCAGTTTTGGCATTCACACCGGCAAGCAGTCCCAGCTTACCGCTCATAGCGCTGATAATATCCTGCGGCGCATCAACGGCAACGCAGATAATATTAACATTCTTCTGGCGATAGGGCAGGCCCATACGGCCGATAATATAACTGCTGTAGGTGTGTAAAATTGCGTTAAGCTCTTCCACAGCCTCAGGCTGCGTTACAATAAGAGAGATAACAGCTACTCTTGTTTCCATACTTATCACCCTTCTCTTTTCGGAACTTAGGCAGAATCTAAATCTGCTATATTTTGCTGAATATATCTATAATAGTATACCATATTTCACGAAAATTGTGGTATACTAAACTTATAAATATTTATCTGCTTGTAAACAGCTTATAACAAAAGGAGCCATTATAATGCTGAATATATTTTTCTCTTTATTTCTTTTGGGCATGCTGGTCGTTTTATGCGGCAAGGCTATCAGCCGCGCCATGCACCAGCAGCAGCCATTAAACAGCAAGGAAGCTGCTCTGCTCATAGCGCTTTCGCTTGGCTGCCTCTTTGCTCTGAATGCCGGCGTCAGCGCCGTCTACAAAACCCAGCTGCTTTTCTACTGAAAAGAGCGCAGCCCGGCTGCCGCAAATGCGGCAGCTTTTTTGCTTTACGCAAAAAAAGAGGCAGACAGCAGGCTTGCGCCTCGCTGTTTGCCTCTTATGCTGCTATTTTGTTTTACGTTCTGTCGCAGAAATCCCCATTAAAGCCTTTTAAAGCTTCTATAATTAATTCTGCTTCAGCAAATTAATAGTTGGTTACCTTCAGCTCGAAATAACCTTGAGGATGGTCGCATACCGGACATTTTTCCGGAGCCTTTTCAGCAATAACAATCTTGCCGCAGTTAGTGCAGATCCAAACCTTTTTCTCTTCACGCTGGAAGACACGATCATTTTCAATGTTTGCCAAAAGCGCACGATATCTTTCCTCATGCTCTTTTTCAATCTTGCCTACTTCTTCAAACAGGAATGCAATTTTATCGAAGCCTTCCTCTTTGGCAATCTTGGCAAATTCGGCATACATTTCGGTCCACTCATAGTTTTCGCCTGCAGCTGCATCCTTCAGATTTTCAATAGTCTGGGGAACAGCTCCACCATGCAATGCCTTAAACCACAATTTAGCATGCTCTTTTTCATTACCGGCAGTTTCGGTAAAAATAGCACCAATTTGGTTGTAGCCTTCTTTTTTGGCTGCACTTGCATAATATTGGTACTTAGTATGAGCCTGAGACTCACCCGCAAAAGCGGTCTGCAAATTTTTTTCAGTCTTGCTGCCTTTTAAATCCATTTTCAATTCCTCCTCTTGAAAACGACGCAACAGCCTTCCTAAACTAAAGCTTATATAGCCTTAGAATCAGTTTTGGTCATCACCCAAAACTTCTTCGCTTACAGGGTGTTCTGCCATTTCCTTTTGGCATTCAGGGCAGATACCGCTGAAAATAATATCATGGTGATTCATTTTGTAGCCGGTTACAGCAGCTACCTTTTCATCCATATCCGGAATATAATCAAAGTTTTCTACGTTCATGAACTTACCGCATTCAGTGCATTTGATGTGGTAATGTCTTGCGAGGATATGATCAAAACGATCGGCACCGCTCGGAACGGAAACCTTGCTCAGCAAACCGCTTTCAACCAGAGAATTAAGGTTGCGGTAAACGGTACCTTTGCTGATATCAGGATACTCCATAGTAATGCGATCATATACTTCTTCAGCAGTAGGGTGATCTGCTAAAAAACGTACAGCCGCGATAACAAGTTGTCTTTGAATAGTGTTTCTTTTAGCCATTTTCATCATCCTTTATCAAAAATAATTCTCATTTAGAATTATACACCCTCCGTCAAAATTGTCAAGTATTTTTAGCACCAATCTACAAAATAATCACAAATAAATTTATACTTTTTTTGCTGTTTTCTAGCAGATAATTAATTCATTCTTAATTCTAAAATTACTCAATAGGAAAAATATAACAAAGAATAGAAAATGCTTCTCATTAACGCTTGATTCAAGATATAAAAAAATACTGTCGAAACTGTGTCCGACAGTATTAGTTAACCTATCTCATTTATTCGGTTTTTTCCCAGATGAGCTGTACAGGCAGATTAGAGGCTCCCGGAGGCGACCAGATAAAGCTGTATTCGCCTGCTTTCAGCTGAGCAAGCTCAATCGCTTCCTCTATTTTCGAGCCTAAGCACACCGTGCGTTCAGGCAACGCCAACAGCTGACGCTCACCCTTAGTTTTGTTTTCCAGTACGCCGTAACCGGCAAACGGTCCGCCGATCGGATTCAAAATAAAGCTGACCGGCTTTTTGCCGGCAACAGTAAAGTTTACCTTATAGATAACGCCGTAGTTGCCGTAGTTTTCCGCAGGCAGTCCGGTAGTAGCATCAACGCCCTTGGCATAGCCCTCCTGCGACGTTGCCAGCTCCAGCATGAGCGGTTTCCGGTGCCTTGACAGGTTTCTTCAGCGTATAGTTCCAGTCTGCAGCCTCAAATGTACCGCGCAGCGGATGCTCGTCCATCGGCTGAATTGCGGCAGCTTCGTTAAACAGCTCCAAATCACTCTTCGTTTCACACATCAGCACACTCACCTCAACCGGCTTGTCAAAGTGCAGGTCAACGGTTGCCGTGTACAGCTTATCCGTCGGTAGAATAATGCCGCGTCCGCTGAGCAGCTCGCGGCTACCGCCAAAGCCCAGCTTGCCCTCCTGCGGCTTTTGGTTTCTGTCATCAAAATATTCCTTTTGAGAGTTTTTGCCGTCACGCATATAATCATAGGCAAAGCCGGCTGCGCCACTGCGTGTTACCTTGTAATGCACCGGACGCAGATTATCCGTATTTTTCAGCATTACCGCCAGCTTTTTCTTACCGGCAACACCATTGACATGATGCAGGAACAAACGCACATCACCCTCAACCTTATCACGATAAAGTATACCGTTACGATAAACAGTTTCCGGACTGTCGCTAAAAAGCAGCTTCGGACCATTGGCGACAAAATCCACCTGCGCCTGCTCTGTAACATAATCCTCAGGAATAAACACCGGTCGCTGCTGTGCGCCTGCCACGTTCATCATGCCACAGGATATAGTAACAAGAAAAGCCTGCAAAGCCTTTTTTAAATTCATCAAATCACTCCCTCGAACACACAAAAAAACTTTCCGCAGCCAAAATTATTCCCTATAATTAAGGCTGCGGACTAAGTAACAATATTCTAAGACTTTTACTTCAGGCTGTTTTGATAATCAGCCATAAACTGCGCTAAGCCTTTATCCGTCAGCGGATGAATAATCATCTGCTCCAGCACTTTAGTAGGAATAGTTGCAATCTGACAACCGGTCAGCATAACCTTTTCCACGTGCTCCAGATTACGGATGCTGGCAGCAATTACCTCGGTATTAATGCCATAAAGCTTAAAGGCTTTGACAATGTTTTCTACCAGCTGTACGCCGTCTTCACCAATATCATCCAAACGGCCGATAAACGGGCTGACATAGCTGGCACCTGCGCGTGCGGCTAGCAAAGCCTGAGCCATGCTGAATACCAGCGTTACATTAGTTTTAATGCCTTCTGCGCTCAGAATTTTTACTGCCTTCAGGCCTTCCGGAATGCAGGGGATTTTGATAACGATGTTATCCGCAATCTTTACCAGCTTGCGTGCTTCCTCTACCATGCCATCGCATTCGGTGCTGATAACCTCAGCACTGACAGGACCGGCAACCAGTTTGGCAATTTCCGGGATAACCTCAGCCTGTGTACGACCGCTTTTGGCAATCAGGCTCGGATTGGTTGTAACACCATACACAACGCCCCAATCGACAAATTTGGCAATCTCCTCTATATTAGCAGTATCCATAAAAATCTTCATTTTTTTACTAACCCTCTTTGCAAATCAAATTCATATTTTTTGTTATTTATTATTGTGCTTTATCGCGCGTCCTTACGATCAATTTTCTTCTCCCTCGCCAGACGTGGGAGAAAGTATCAGGGGCGACGCGACGGCGACGACGGCGTACGCCCTTGTACTCCTAGGAGCCGTCGCAAAGCATATGATGCTTTATCGCGCGTCCTTACGGCAGAACAATAACCTTATCCGCGTGAGTCTGCGCCGGCAAACTCATAGTCATCATGCTGCTCCAAACCAGCAGCTTATCACCTTTTTTAATTTTAGCGAAGTCTGCGCACGCATTTGCATCAATCGTCGCAATAACGTCATTATTGGCATTAAGTACGGTTACATAACTTCCATCCTTAGCAAGGCTTGCCTGTGCTACCTCAAAAAAACTTGCAGGCTCTTCGCTGTCTTCGATAACAATCGCCAGAGCATGGCTTTGCGGCGGCATGCTGCGAGTCATAGTTGCGGAATAATAAGCAATAACCTTCTGCCCTTCCTTTAAAGCATAGGGCAGACGCAGCTTACCGCTGGCACCCTCCACAACGTAGGTATCACGGTCAACAATGGCAGCGACCATGTTTCTGCTGCCCTCGCCTTTAATAACATACATGCCATCCTCTACAGCAACGATTTCACCGCGGGTAACATATGTTCCCGGTGCGCGCATTACCTCAGGATTTGCCTGCACCTCGTCCAGGGGAGAGGATTGAGCCGCATCAGCGGCGAAAGCACTGCCGGCACCCAACAGCGCCATGCAGGAAAATACTAAAGCGATTTTTTTAAGTGATTTCATAATATATACCTCCAAGATATTGCTTTTGTTTATGTTTATAAGTATAGCATAAGATTATGGCAAAATCATGGCAGTTTTAATTAATTCTTTACTTGTTGCTGAAATGTACAGCTATTTCCGTAACGGTAGCAGCAGCCTTCCACAGGCAATCCTCATTGAAATCGAAGTGACTGTTGTGATGACCTGCCGCAATCTTAGTGCCGTACATCATGTACAGGGCACGGCCGCCGTGTTGCTGTACGCGCTCCATGAAGTAACCGCAGTCCTCGCTGCCGCCCATGTCCACATATTCAACAACCTCGTCATAATGACATTTTTCCTCAATCAGCTCTGCTACCTCATGGCCCAGCTCCTTGTCAGCAAAGCAAGCAGGTGCAGCACCGGCCATAGTGATTTTTACCTTAACGTCATACATAGCGGCGCAGGCATTAAGAATGCGTTTAGCCTCGGTAACCATGTATTCATCAATTTCGGTAGTAGCACCGCGTGTTTCCAGCTTAATAGCAGCGATATCAGGCACAACATTGCGGCCGGTGCCGGCGTTGAGTACACCTACGTTGATACGGCTGGAGCCCTTGCTGTGACGGGGAATGGTATTCAGGGAAATTGCAGCCTGTGCTGCTGCCAGCAAAGCATTCTTTCCCTGCTCCGGAGCAGCGCCTGCGTGGGCAGATACACCGGTAAATTCTGCATCGAGCTTCGTAGTTGCCAAAAAGCCGTCAGTCATCGTTACCAGGCAGTTGTCAGTCGTAGCCTTAAAGCCGATGTGACCGCCGAACAGGTAATCGACATCATCAACTACACCGGCATTCATCATAGCGAAGGCCCCGCGTACGCCTTCCTCTGCCGGTTGGAAAATCAATTTAACAGTGCCTGCCAAACGTGCTTTATTAGCGGCAAGCAGCTTTGCTGCCGACAGGCCGATGGTTACGTGACCGTCATGACCGCAGGCGTGCATAGCCTTTTTATGTTCGGAAGCAAAGCCTTCCTTTGCCGGGCTATGCTCGTCGCAGCGCTCCTCTTCTACATCGTTGCAGTCCATATCAAAGCGGAAGGCAACTGTTTTACCCGGTTTATCTGTTTTAAGAGTTGCCACGATACCGGTCTTGCCGCCTGCCATCTTCTTTACCAGCTCCGGATCCGCACCTTCGTTGATTGCTCTTTGCATATAATCAGCCAGCTCTGCCTCGCTCGGCACGCCCATCATAGATTTTTCGTCAATAACGTCAGCGCCGAATTTAACATCATAGCCAAGATTTTTCAGCTCACCGATAATCATGCTTGCCGTACGGAATTCCGTCCAGCCTGTTTCCGGATGTCTATGCAAATCTCTGCGACGTTCGACCATTTCATCTTTTAATTCTTCAGCCTGTTGCCAAATTGTTGCCATGTTTCTTACCCCCATTAAAAAAGTACAGTCTGCTCACTGTCTAAAGGCAGATAAACCTCACTCTTATCTTTTAAACGATTGTTATTATCCACCCACTGTCCGCACGGACATTGTATTACAGCGGTAGGCAGCGCCCAAGCCAAATGTTTGCCGCAATCAGGACAGATATATTCTACCTGCAGCCTGTCACGCTCTTTTTTCTTCATAAATAAAGCGCACCTCCTGCTTCTTATTGCGTTTTTTATTATAGCACATTTGTACCATTAAGAAAATGCTTTGACGGCAGTAAGTGTTAAAAGTAAGTAAGTTAAGCAACTGCTTCATTTTATTTATCACTTTCCTGCTCCTGTCTGTTCGTGTTTTTTCTGTGTCTTTCAGGTTAAAATTGTATTTATATGCTATAATTAAGCTGATTAAATTAGCATCAGGAGGTTAGAAAATATGACTAAGATTAAACAAATGCTTTGTACTCTGCTTACCATTTGCCTTCTGGCCATTGGCAGCGCCAGCGCTATGGCTGCGCAGCCTGATGTGCCCAGCATCAGTGTCAGCGCCAACGCCACGATTGAGGTTGCGCCCGATACAGCTGTCATCAGCTTTGATGTCAACGGCAGGGGCCGTACTGCTGCCGAAGCTACGAATGCAGCTGCCGGCAAAATGGACAACGTGCAACGCAATCTTTTGGGCTGCAATATTTTAGGCAGCGATATTACGACTACAAGCTATACTCTTTATCCAGATACCGATATCAAGGGTAAAATCACCGGTTATACTGCCAGCAACAGTGTACGCATCAAGCTCAAGGATATTGCCAAGCTTGGCCCGGTAATCGACAAAATCAGCGCTGCCGGCGTTGATACTATCAATAATATTTCCTTCAGCGTCAGCAACAGAGAGCTTTACCGCAACAAACTGCTGGCTCAGGCTGTTGAAAACGCACGCCAGCAGGCTGCCGTTGTGGCCAATGCCGGCGGACGCACGCTCGGCAAGCTGCTGAGCGCCAACATCAGCACCTATAGCGGCGGCATGGAGCGCTCCTATGGCAACATGAAGCTGATGGCTGCTGCCGACAGAGCTGCTGCCCCCGAAACCAGCATTGCTGCTCAGGAGATTACGATAAAAGCCAGCGTTGATACTGTTTTTGCTATGGAATAAATTGCTGCACGCTAAAAACTGCTGCCGCGCGTCACAGACGCAGGGCAGCAGTTTTTTCTTTGGCAGAACAGGCCTGCCTTGTTGCACTGTTTTATTTTTTCTTCGGCAGCTTATAATCCTTCAGCGCTTGAAAAAGCTCTGCACTTCCGGGTGCATATTGAGCACACAGCTCCTTGAGTGCCGCAAAGTTTTTCAGCTCTACACCCCACAAAAAGCAGTCAGCATCATCATAGGCGGCAACAACGATAAATTTTTTAGCATCCAGCGGTGTTTTGCCCAAATCATCCGTCAGCATAATATAGTCCGTGCAAAAATCCATACCATACACCGTAATATTTTCTTCCGGAGTAGCATCCTCCCAAAAGCCAAGTTGATCAAAATCAGCAGCAGTAAGCATAATACACCTCATTTTCATATAATCTAGCCTTAATATAACACGTTGCGCTGTCATTTGCAACTTTAGCTGATAACATAATGCAACTTATATTTATGCCGCTGACTCGGCTCCTTATTCAGCCAAAATATGGTTTACTATTTTTTATTATCAGTTAACAATATAAAGATAATTAAAGAGCAAATTTTGTAAATAAAATTTGTCTTTTTTTTATAAAAATACTGCCCTATCCTACCCAAAATCGCCATTTGGTGTAGGGACATTCAGGTATAAATATGTCATAATATACTTGAAGGACGAAGCAACGGCTCGCGTTCATACAGAGGATGATAAAATATGCTATTGTTTAACAGCAGCTGGAGGTGTTATTATGGCAAGCTTAACTGTAAATCCTGACTACAAACTTATCGGCAACAATATCAAACAGATGCGTACCAAATCGCAGGTATCGCAGCAAAACCTGGCAAAAGCGATTAATATTTCCCAAACCCACATGAGTAATCTGGAAAACGGTAAAACAGGCGTAAGCCTGGCAATTGCCATCCGTATATCCCAACATCTTAAATGCAGCCTGGATGAGCTGATTTTCGGCACTGATAAAAAGTCTTACCCGGCAGCAGGCAAGCCATTGAGCGACCACACTGTTGATGAATTCAACCAGCTTTTGAAGCGCTCTCTGGCAGAAATGATGTTTCAATGCCTGCAGCACCCGGAAGGCAAACTGGCAAAATAAGAAAGCAGCTTTACTGCACTTCTAAGCTGAATTTTTTCAAAAATCACTTTAAAAGTCTTTACTAAATGAGAAAAAACAGTTATGATTATATATAAGGCTTTTAAGCTATCTATAATTGGAGGTAATGTAAATGAAAAAATTAGTGTTAGTCTTAACTATGCTGCTTGCTTTTGCCTGCAGCAGTCTGGCCTTTGCTGCTGACGGCGGCGATTTGAACAAGGAGCAGAAAACCGCTGAAAAGATGATGACCTCTCTTGATGTGGATGCTGCTGCCGGCTATGCAGCTCTTGCTCCCACACTGAGCGCTGACCTTAACAAAGCTTTGGGCGAGAAAAACTTTGCTACTATCCAAAGCCAGGTAAAAAAACAATTCGGTTCTTTGAAAGAAACCAAATTCCATAGCTTTGAGCGTTTTGACCAAGGCGACAGAGTAACCTATATTGCAGCCTTCTCTAAAGAAAATGTTGTTATCATGACCTTCATGTTTGGCAAGGATGCCAAACTGCAAAACTTCAGCTTCTCTCCGTACAAAGCTCCGGAAAAAGCTCCTGCTGAAAAGAAATAATTCTCTTTGAACTGCATCCTGCCAAAGTGTGGGATGCAGTTTTTTTATTGCTTATAACCAACCTTTCGCTTATAATTAAATTATCCAAAATTTTTTAGGGAGTAGGTATATATTTATGGAAAGAGAAAGCTTTTCCTCACGCCTTGGCTTTATTTTAATATCTGCCGGCTGTGCTATCGGCTTAGGCAATGTCTGGCGTTTCCCGTTTATCACGGGCTTATACGGAGGTGCCTCCTTCGTTTTAATTTATCTTTGCTTTTTGCTGCTTTTGGGCTTGCCCATCATGGTAGCGGAATTTGCGGTCGGCCGTGCGAGTGTACGCAGCGCTGCAAAATCCTTCGACGTACTGGAGCCTGCCGGTACAAAATGGCATCTTTATAAATACGGTGCTATTGCCGGCAATGTTCTCCTGATGATGTTCTACACCACTGTTTCCGGCTGGATGCTGTATTATTTCTACAAAATGGCTGTCGGCGGCTTCGTGGGACTGGACGCAAAAGGTGTCGGCAACGTGTTCGGCAGTCTGCTGAGCGACCCCGTAACCATGGCAGGCAATATGATTATCATCGTTCTCTCCTGCTTCGGTGTCTGCTATTTGGGCGTCAAGGCCGGCGTTGAACGCATCACCAAAAATATGATGGCCTGCCTGCTGCTGCTCATGCTGATTTTGGCAGTAAACTCCATTACTCTGCCCAACAGTGCTGCAGGCCTTAAATATTATCTCTATCCTGACTTCAACAGAGTTCTGGAGCACGGTATCCGTGAGGTAGTCTTCGCCGCTATGGGACAGGCCTTCTTTACGCTGAGCCTTGGCATCGGCGCACTGGCTATCTTCGGCAGCTACATCGGCAAGGAACAGCGCCTGACGGGTGAAGCAATGTGGATTATGGCACTAGATACCTTTGTAGCAATTGTTTCCGGCCTGATTATCTTCCCGGCCTGCTTCAGCTTCGGCATCAATCCCGACAGCGGTCCGAACCTGCTGTTCATCACCCTCCCCAACGTGTTCAACGCCATGAGCGGCGGCCGTATCTGGGGTACTCTGTTCTTCCTGTTCATGCTTTTCGCAGCCATGTCTACAGTAATCGCTGTATTCGAAAACATTACCTCCTGCATCTGCGATTTAACCGGCTGGGAACGCAAAAAAACTATTCGCTTTAACATTATTGCGATTATCCTGCTTTCCCTGCCCTGCGTGCTGGGGTTCAACCTGTGGGGCCACATTCAGCCTTTGGGCAAAGGCACCTGCATTCTTGACCTCGAAGACTTCCTTGTCAGCAACAATTTGCTGCCCTTAGGCAGTCTGATTTACCTCAGCTTCTGCACCAGCCGTTACGGTTGGGGCTGGAATAACTTCATTGCAGAGGCAGATACAGGTAAGGGTATTCCCTTCCCCAAATGGATTCGCTTCTATGCTACCTACATTCTGCCGCTGATAGTGCTGTATATCTTCTTCAACGGATACTATGCTATGTTCGTAAAATAAGCTTGCGTTGACAGTTTACGTCAGTGCATTTATAATTATTATATAAATATAAGAACAAAAAGAGGTAAGACTAATATGAGTAAAATTATCCTGACTGGCGACCGTCCTACCGGACGTCTGCATGTAGGCCACTATGTAGGCTCTCTGCGCCAGCGTGTACAGCTGCAAAATTCTGGTGCATACGATAAGGTATATATCATGATTGCTGATGCCCAGGCGCTTACAGACAACGCTGAGCATCCGGAAAAGGTGCGTAAGAACATCATCGAAGTAGCCCTGGATTATCTGGCATGCGGCCTTGATCCTGCTAAATCTATCCTTTTCATTCAATCCATGGTACCGCAGCTTACCGAGCTGACCTTCTACTATATGAACCTGGTAACTGTATCCCGTCTGCAGCGTAACCCGACCGTCAAGAACGAAATCAAAATGCGCAACTTCGAAGCAAGCATTCCTACCGGTTTCTTCTGCTATCCTATCAGCCAGGCTGCAGATATCACCGCTTTCCGCGCTACTGTAGTCCCTGTAGGCGAGGACCAGCTGCCGATGCTGGAGCAATGCAAGGAAATCGTGCACAAGTTCAATTCCGTTTACGGCGAAACACTGGTTGACCCGGACATCATGCTGCCGCAAAACGACGCCTGCCTGCGTCTGCCCGGCATTGACGGCAAAGCCAAGATGAGTAAATCCTTGGGCAACTGCATTTATCTTTCCGATGAACCGGAGGATATCAAAAAGAAGGTTATGTCCATGTACACCGATCCTGACCATGTACGCGTAGAGGATCCCGGTAAGATTGAAGGCAACACTGTTTTCACCTATCTGGATGCTTTCAGCACCGAAGAGCACTTTGCCAAATTCCTGCCGGACTACGCTAACCTGGACGAGCTGAAGGCTCACTACAAACGCGGTGGCCTGGGTGACGTAAAGGTTAAGAAGTTCCTCAACAACGTGCTGCAAGACGTTCTGGAGCCCATCCGTGAGCGCCGTCACTATTGGGAGCAACGCATCCCTGAGGTTTACGAAATTCTGCGTGCAGGCAGCAAAGAAGCTGAAGCAGCCGCTGCTGCAACACTGCATGACGTACGCGAGGCAATGCGCATCAACTACTTTGATGACGAAGCTCTGATGAACCAGCCCTACGAAAAACAACACTAAGCAATAAACTGCAATCCCCTCTTTCCGAACAGGAAGAGGGGATTTTTTGTGCGTTGCAAAGCGTAATGCATTACTGCCTGCTGGCAAAATAAAAGACCTACGGCATTTCTACCGTAGGCCAATATTGTAATGTTATTCCTGATTCCTTACATGCAGCTGTGCCAGCGCCTGCTTAGCAGCATGCTGCTCCGAATCTTTTTTAGTGCGACCGCTGCCCTCGCCAATAACAGTATTACCCAGCATTACCTGAGAGGTAAATACCTTATTGTGCTCCGGACCGGTGCTGCCTAAAAGAACATAATGAATATCTGCATCGCCGTCACGCTGCAGATACTCCTGCAAACGTGTCTTGTAATCATTAAAGATACCATGACGGCAGATGAAATCTATTTCCGACTGCATCATGCCCAACAGGTAGGTCTGTACGACCCCAAAGCCCTGATCCAGGTAGATGGCACCCAAAACAGATTCAAAAGCATCAGCCAGAATAGAGGGACGCTCACGCCCTCCGCTCAGCTCCTCGCCCTTACCCAGCTGCAGATAGTCACCCAGATGAATCTTTTTGGCATATTCATACAGAGAGCCTTCGCAAACCAGATAAGCACGTAGCTTGGTGAGCTGGCCTTCAGCCAAATCAGGAAAGTTCTTATACATGTAGGTGCTCACGATAACGCTGAGCACGGAATCACCCAAAAACTCAATCCGCTCATTATGATGCGGTTTAGGATACTGCTTAGCTTCATGGGCATAAGATGTATGGGTCAGAGCCATATCAAGAAGCTCTAAATCATGCATATGGATACCCAGCCCCTGGCAGAAGCTCTGCAGCTGCTGTGTACGTTTTTCCTGCATTTTAATCAATCCTGCTTATTAATCAACGTATTTTTTGAATACGATAGAAGCATTGTGACCGCCAAAGCCCAGGTTATCGCTCAGTGCAACATTAACAACTTTCTTACGAGCTTCGTTCGGTACATAATCCAGATCCAGCGGACCTTCCGGATCATCCAGATCCTTATCCTTGTAGTTGATAGTCGGCGGAATGATATCGTTTTCGATAGTCATAACGGTAGCAATAGCTTCTACGCCACCAGCAGCGCCCAGCAGATGGCCGATCATGGATTTGTTGGAGCTGATGCACAGTTCGTAAGCATGCTCGCCAAATACCTTCTTGAAGGCAATGGTTTCGCCCAGGTCATTACGATGGGTAGAAGTACCATGAGCATTGATGTAGTCAACCTCTTCCGGTTTTACGCCAGCGTCAGCAACTGCTGCAGCGATGCAGGCAGCCGGAGTTTCGCCGGTCGGGTCCGGAGCGGTGATATGATATGCGTCGCAGTTCATAGCAAAGCCTGCCAGCTCAGCATAGATGTGTGCGCCACGAGCTTTAGCATGCTCCAGCTCTTCAAGAACCAGAACGCCTGCGCCTTCACCCATTACAAAGCCATCACGCTTTTTATCGAACGGGCAAGATGCTGCTTCAGGGTTTTCGTTGTTGGTAGACAGAGCCTTCATGTTAGCAAAGCCTGCGATAGCAATCGGAGAAACTGCTGCTTCGGTGCCGCCTGCCAGCATTACGTCAGCATCACCGTATTGAATGGTGCGCAGAGCGTCGCCGATGCAGTTGGTGCCAGTAGCACATGCAGTTACAATAGCGGTGTTAGGACCTTTCAGACCGGTTGCAATAGCAATCTGGCCTGCAGACATGTTCGGGATTTCCATCGGAATGAAGAACGGGCTGATTTTGGACGGGCCTTTGGAACCCAGCTTCAGGGATTGCTCCAGGAAGGTGTGGATGCCGCCGATACCGCTGCCAACGCAAACGCCGCAGCGCAGAGGATTTTCCTTGCTCATATCCAGCTTAGCATCTTCGATAGCCAGCTTAGCAGCAGCAACTGCAAAGTGGGTTACACGGTCCATACGCTTGCCTTCTTTTTTATCGATGAAAGCAGTGTAATCAAAATCCTTAACCTCACCGGCAATCTTTACTGTGAAATCAGTAGTATCAAACTGAGTGATAGGGCCGATACCAGATTTACCGGCAACCAGGTTATTCCAGAAGGTATCCTTGCCGATACCGATAGGAGTTACAGGGCCAACGCCAGTTACTACAACTCTTCTTTTACTCAAAATAGTTCACCTCGTAATCAAATTTTTGAAATTTCATCCTTTATGCGCCTGAAGATTTCTTTTACAGGCAGAATTTCCTTGATTTTCCACATATTGGCACCGGTGAAAACAAGACCGGTTTCTACGTCACCCTGCTGTGCACGTGTCAGCGCTCTGATAATACAGAAGCTGTGGGTGCAGTGCTTTAAGCACAAATCGCAGGTGGTGGGTTTAGGAGCTTTATTATCTAAAGATAACTGTGCAAACGGATTGCGGATAGCGCGTCCCTTATAGCCTACAGGGCTGTCAATCTGCACAACATCTTCTTTAGTCATTTTAAGATAGAATTCTTTTAAAGCAGGTGCGCCGTTGGATTCCTCACTGGCAGCGAATCTGCTGCCCATCTGCACACCGCTTGCGCCCAGCTTCAGAAGCTCGGCAACATCACTGCCACAGACAGCGCCGCCGGCAGCAATAACAGGTATATTAACGGATTTAACAATCTCCGGAAGTATCTCTTTAATAGATTGCTGGGTTCCCAGGTGACCACCTGCTTCGGTGCCTTCGACAACGATAGCAGAAGCTCCCAGCTTCTCAGAAATCTTAGCCAGTTTTACAGAAGAAACAATTGGTACTACTTCGACACCATATTTACGTCCGACGGCAAAAATATCTCTTGAAAAACCGGCGCCGGCTACGATTAAATCTATTTTCTCTTGTGCAGCGGTAGTTATCAGACCTAAAAACTCTCTTGCCGCAAACATTGCATTAATACCGATAATGCCCTTGCCGCCGGTAAGTTTTCTTGCCAGACGTATTTCTGTACGCAGTTCGTCAAAGCTCATGCCGGACGCTGCGATAAGTCCTATACCGCCTTCTTTAGCTACAGCAGCTGCCAAACGGGCTGTAGACAGCCTGATAGCCATGCCTCCTTGTACAATCGGTACTTCAGCAACAAGTTTACCGATTTTCAGCACTGGTAGTTTCAACAAATATCCCCCATTTCAGGACTAAAGTAGAGTAGCTTGTGTCCGGGAACCCTCAAGGGGTTCCCTAAACATAAGCAGGTAAAGCATTATTTTTCTTCATCCAGCAGTTTAACAGCGTCAGCTACAGTGCGGATTTTTTCAGCTTTTTCATCAGGGATTTCAACACCGAATTCCTCTTCGAAAGCCATGATCAGCTCAACGATATCGAGGGAGTCAGCGCCGAGATCATCGATGAAAGCGGATTCCATCTTTACTTCGTCAGCGTCAACGCTCAGTTGTTCAACAGTGATGTCTCTTACTTTTTCGAAAGTGCTCATTACGATTCACCTCCTTCCAATAGGTAAAGTTGCAGGTCTCCCAAATGGGCCCCCTATTACATTACCATACCACCGTCAACATGTAAAGTCTGTCCGGTAATATAATTGGCGTCATCGCTCACAAGGAAGACAACAGCCTTGGCAATATCAGTAGTTTCACCCAGTTTGTGTAAGGGTATAGAAGTCAGCATACCTTCAACAACTTTGTCGGAAAGTACACTGGTCATATCAGTTTTAATAAATCCGGGAGCAACAGCGTTCACGTTAATGCCGCGAGCAGCTACTTCCTTAGCTACGGATTTTGTAAAACCGATTACGCCGGCCTTAGCAGCAGCGTAGTTAGCCTGGCCAGCATTGCCCATCAGACCAACAACAGAGCTGATGCTGACAATTTTGCCGGCTTTTTGTTTCATCATGTATTTGACAGCGGCCTTGGTGCAGTTGAACACACCCTTCAGGTTAGTGGTCAGAACTGCGTCCCAATCCTCTTCTTTCATACGCATCAGCAGACCATCGCGGGTAATGCCTGCGTTGTTTACGAGGATATCAATGCGGCCGAATTCTTTTACAACTTCGTCTACCATAGCAGTAGCAGCTTCGTTGGAGGAAATGTCTGCCTGCACTACGAAAGCCTTGCGGCCCATAGCTTCGATTTCTGCAGCAACCTCTTTAGCAGCAGCTTCACTGCCTGCGTAGTTTACAACAACGTCAGCACCTTCTGCAGCGAGAGCCAGTGCGATTGCACGGCCAATGCCACGGGAAGCACCAGTTACGAGAGCTTTTTTACCTTCTAACTTCATTGTAAGTTCTCCTTATCCTTCAATTCATCATCTGTCATTTAGTCTTCACAAATACATACTGCATGTACGTTTAGGGGAATTGCGAAGCTGACAGTTTAGCCTGGTGAATTATTTATTCAGCTCAGCTAAGGTTTTTTCCAGGCTGGCAGCGTCTTCAACGTTGAGAGCCATCATGCCTTTAGCAATCTTCTTGGTGAAGCCGGTCAGAACCTTGCCCGGGCCAACCTCAACAAAAATGTCTACGCCGCCTGCAACCATGTTGCGTACGCTGGTTTCCCAGAGAACAGGCATAGCAGCTTGCTTAACGAGCAGCTTTTTGATTTCTTCGCCGCTGGTAACTTCCTGAGCGGTTACGTTAGCAACAACAGGAACGGTAATATCTTTGATTTCAATCGGAGCCAGAACCTCAGCCAGGCGGGCTGCAGCGGGCTGCATCAAAGTGCTGTGGAAAGGAGCACTTACGGGCAGCAGCACAGCGCGTTTTGCACCGGCAGCCTTCAGAGCTTCGATAGCTTTATTTACAGGATTAACTGCGCCTGCGATAACAACCTGACCGGGGCAGTTGAAGTTTACTGCTTGCACTGCTTCGCCGGATTCAGCTTCTACGCTGCGGCAGATTTCTACGATTTTGTCGCTGTCCAGGCCAAGAATAGCAGCCATGCTGCCTTCGCCTACAGGAACAGCCTCTTGCATGAACTGGCCGCGTTTGTTAACGATGCGTACAGCGTCAGCAAATTTCAGAGCGCCGGTGTTTACCAGTGCACTGTATTCGCCCAGGCTATGGCCTGCAGCGATATCGCAGCTTACGCCATGCTCCTTCAGAACTGCTGCACAAGCAGTGCTGGCAGTCAGGATAGCGGGCTGGGTATTAGCGGTCAACTTCAGGTCTTCAGCAGGACCTTCGAAGCACATTTTGCTGATGGAATAGCCAAGAGCGTCATCAGCCTCTTCAAAAATCTGTTTTACAACAGGATATTCATCATAAAAAGCTTTGCACATGCCAACGGTCTGAGAACCTTGGCCGGGGAATACGAATGCGATTTTACTCATCGTGTAAATTACCTCTCTTTCGATAATAATTAACTTTCGATAATAATCAAATATAACCAAGACAAACTAAAATAGTTTGGATTATTTACTCCATTTGAGGACAATGGCAGCCCAAGTCAAGCCTGCGCCAAAGCCGTCAAGAATAATATTATCGCCTTTTTTCAGTGCGCCGGCCTTTTGAGCCTCGCACAGAGCGATAGGAATAGATGCAGCGGAAGTATTGGCGTATTTGTCTACGTTTACCCAAACCTTATCCATCGGCATCTTCAGACGCTTAGCAGCAGAAGTGATGATACGGTAGTTAGCCTGATGCGGGAACAGCATATCCAGCTCTTCCGGCTTCATATTCGCCTTAGCAAGAGCACGCTTTGCAGTCTTGCCCATAATCTGGATAGCGAATTTAAAAACCTCCTGACCGTTCATATGAATGGTGTGATCTTTTGCAGCAACAGTTTCTTCGCTTGCCGGATTACGGCTGCCGCCTGCCGGTTGCAGCAGGAACTTGCCGCCGTTGCCGTCAGCACCCATATCAATGCCCAGTACACCGTAGCCTTCTTCAACCTCGCCAACTACAGCAGCACCGGCGCCATCACCGAAGAGAACGCAGGTGTTACGGTCGGTCCAATTCATAATACGGCTCAAAGTTTCCGCACCGATAATCAGAATCTTGTTATACAGACCGCTCTTAACCATCTGGCTTGCTACAGCAAGGCTGTAAACAAAACCGCTACAGCCTGCAGCCAGGTCAAACGCAGCTGCGTTTTTAGCACCCAGACGAGCCTGTACCAGGCAGGCAGTGGACGGGAAAATATAGTCGGAGGAAGCAGTGCCTACAATAACGAGGTCCAGCTCTTCCGGAGCAACGCCGGCGTCCTTCAGTGCTTCTACAGCAGCATTGTACGCCAGATCGGAGGTTGCTTCTTCCGGAGCAGCGATGTGACGCTGCTTGATACCGGTACGCTCAGTAATCCATTCGTCACTGGTCTCAACAATTTTCTCCATGTCTGTATTAGTGATAATCTTCTCAGGAACATAATGTCCTAAACCTAAAATACCAACAGCTCTTGTCATTTATCTAATTCCTCATTTCTTTTGATTCCGCAATCTTATCTTTGATGATACTTACAACATCCTGCTCTGCAAAGTCCATAGCTACATGAATAGCATTAGTGATTGCTTTAGCCTTGGAGCTTCCATGACAGATAATAAACGGTGCGCGGATGCCTAACAGCAAAGCTCCGCCGTATTCGGCAGGATCAAGACGTTTCTTCAGGCCCTTCAGTGCAGGCTTGATTAACAGTCCGCCCAGCTTTGCCAGAATGCCGCCGTTCATAATCGCTTCCTTGATCAGCGTCATAATAGCCTTCGCCAGACCTTCACCGAACTTCAGCACAACATTGCCGACGAAACCGTCGCAGACAACTACATCTACCGTGCCTTTGTTGATGTCACGACCTTCAACATTGCCGATAAAGTTTATCGTCCGAGTATCCTTTAAAAGCGGGTAGGTTGCCAATGCTTGCTCATTACCCTTAGTTTCTTCTTCACCGATGTTCAAAAGTCCTACCTTCGGCTGAGAAATTTTTAAAATTTTTTCTGCGTACACCGTACCCATGATAGCACTCTGTACCATATGCTCTGGCTTGGCGTCAACTTTAGCGCCACTGTCAAGCACTACAGTAGTACCCTTCAGGCTGGGAATCGGCGTTGCAATAGCAGGTCGTTCCACGCCCCTGATGCGGCCTACGCAAAAAAGCGCTGAAGCGACAGCAGCACCGGTGCTGCCGGAGGAAACAAGGGCATCACATTCCTTGTTTCTCAGCAATCCTGCCGCAACTACGATAGAAGCGTCCTTTTTGGACTTAACCGCAATCGCAGGATGCTCGTCCATCGCAATTACCTCGCTGGCATGATGAATAGTAATCTTCGGATTTTTATCCGCACCGTATTTTACCAGCAGCTCACGGATTATTTTTTCATCGCCAACCAAAACAGTTTCGCAGCCATACTCTTTAACAGCGTTGACTGCACCTAAAACAAGCTCTTTGGGACCATAATCGGTACCCATAACATCTACGGCGATTTTCATGCTTCCTGCTCCCCCTCATGCTTAGTTCTGTTATCCAAAGAAACAATAATGAACTTAGCGCGAAAAACCTCTTCGTTATTGTTTTTCACGGAAACAAAAATATAATATTTATCCATGCGGCGGTGCGTAACCACTGCACGGGCTACAAGCACAGCTCCTGCATTGACAGGCAGCTTATACTTGACATTACCTACAGCAGTCAGTGCATATTCCGCATCTACAACGGCCAGAGCCAAAGTATTGGCCATGGCAAACATATAATAACCGCGTGCGATTCCGGTACGTTCAAGCACCATATCTGGTGTAATCTTCAGCGTTGAGATGCCGATTTTATTCAGCTCCAGATCCAGCAGCTCGCCCACGATATCTTTTTTATCAATGGCACGCAGCTTGGTCTGAGCTTCCTCTGCCATAGTACGAGTTCTGGCACGCAGCTCAGGAATTCCCAGAGCAACACGGTCCAGACGAATTGTCTGTACGCTGACATCCAGCATTTTTGCCAGTTGCTCATCAGTGCTGAAGGGATTATCCCTAAGCAGCTTCTTCAAGCTTCTGTGACGTATTAATTTTTTAGAAGAAGTCATTACCTCACCTGCTTTTTAGTACCAGCTCATAATATCTGTTTTTATTATAAGAGCATCGCAGGTTTTTGGCAAGAGCTTTTTAGCAAAAAATTTGTGATATCCCTTACATTTCACCAATTTCTTTAATTACATAATTAACTATCCGTGAAATCGGAGATCTTACCGTACCATGTAAAAAGCCTTCGAAAAAAATTCCGAAGGCCTTATAAACAGCTTAAAATTATTCAGCTTTAGCAATGACTTGTTTGCCATTGTAGTAACCGCATTCAGGGCAAACGCGATGCGGCATTTTCATTTCATGACATTGCGGGCATTCAACCATGCCAGGAACGCTCAGTTTCCAGTTAGCACGACGTCTGTCACGACGGGCTTTGGACATTTTTCTCTTAGGTACTGCCATTTCTCAATACACCTCCTCAGTGCTATGAAGTGAATTTAATTTTTGATGAATTGCTTTAATGCCGCCAGCCTCGGATCTACAGTGGACCTGTCGCATCCGCAGTCACCATCATTAAGATCAGCGCCACAAACGGGACAAAGTCCCCGGCAGTCTGGCTTACACAGAGCCTGCATGGGCTCTGCAAGCAGCAGCCCTTCACGAAGCGGTTCCGTTATATCAATAACGTCCGAATCGTAGACAAAAGCATCATTTTCAATATGTTCAGCACTTGCCGGATAAAACTTCTCGACAACTTCTGCCCTGGCTACACCTGTAAAATCCTTCAGGCAACGTCCGCAGGTACGTTGTACCTTAGCAGTCATTACAGCCTGCAGTAATAATACATCACCAGCATTGCTCATAGTGCCTTCCAAATTTACTGTACCGTCAATAACAAGCTCTTCAGGTGTTATTTCCAGTTCAGCAGGCAAAAGCTCATAAGCAAGAGTCTTTTCACCGACTAGTCTTTTCTTGATTTCTGCGACATTTATTTTAATCATATTTCACCAATCGTTACAATTATAGCGGTATTACCGCTCTTTGTCAAGTAAAAATGCTTTGTACGGATAAAAACTGTTATCAGTTACTATAACCTCATGCAAATGCCTACAGCTTAATGATTCTGCGGCAGATGTTATATGTATCGCGGGCAATAACCAGTTCCTCGTTTGTAGGGATAACAAAAATTTTTACACGCGCACGGCGTACGCTGATTTCGCGCTCTTTGCCGCGTACCTGGTTGAGGTCCGGATCAATGCGCGTACCGAGATATTCCAGGCCGTTGCAGATTTTATCACGCATAAAGGGAGAGTTCTCGCCCAGGCCTGCGGTAAAGACAATAGCATCTACACCGCCCATTGCCGCTACATAACCGCCGATATATTTTTTTACCTTGTAGGCAAAAACATCGATTGCCAGCTGACTGCGGTCATCGCCGCGGTTAGCAGCGCTTTCCAGATCGCGGAAATCGCTGGACAGACCGCTGATACCGAGAATACCGCTGCGGCGGTTCAGGTAATCATCAATCTGCTGCGCATTCATATTTTCCTTTTCCATCAGGAACGGAATAATTGCCGGGTCAATCTCGCCGCTGCGTGTGCCCATAATCAGGCCCTCAAGCGGTGTATAGCCCATGCTCGTATCAATAGATTTGCCGTATTTGATTGCCGCGATGCTGGCACCGTTGCCCAAATGGCAGCTGATGATACGCAAATCATTCATATGCTCCTGCATCAGCTCCGCAGCACGCAGAGCCACATATTTATGTGAAGTGCCGTGAAAACCGTAACGACGCACACCGTATTTGACATACATTTCATAGGGCAGGCCGTAAAGGTATGCAACCTTCGGCATTGTCTGATGAAAGGCCGTATCAAAAACAGCCACCTGCGGTGTACCGCGCATAATTTCCATGCAGGCATTAATGCCGTACAGGTTAGGCGGATTATGCAGAGGTGCAATCTCACAGCAGGCCTCGATACCGCGCAGCACGTCACTGGTAATCAGTACGCTGTCGGTAAAACGCTCGCCGCCATGCACAACACGGTGACCTACGGCATCAATCTCGGACATATCCTTGATAACGCCGTATTCCTTGCTGGTCAGCGCCTTAATCGCCATACGGATACCAACCTTATGGTCAGGAATTTCCTCTTTTAAATCAATTGTATATTTGCCTGCCGGCGTATGCTTCAGTGTGGAACCTTCCATACCGATGCGTTCAATCAGGCCTTTGGCCATGACATGCTCACCTTCCATGTTTATCAGCTGATATTTGATAGATGAGCTGCCACAATTTACTACGAAAACAATCACAATAAGCCTCCCGGTCAACGCCAAAATTAAATCGAGTCTTAAATACCAATACACTATTAGTATACACTATTTGCGGCCAATTGAACAGAAATATTTTCTCAATTCCCAGCCTATGTTATAATATTCACAGAGATAAAATCATGCGAGGTAAAAAAACATGCAGGCCACTGGTATTATTGCCGAATATAATCCCTTTCACAACGGTCATCTATATCATATACAGGAAACTAAGCGCCTGACGCAGCAACCGGTCATTGTCGTCATGAGCGGAAGCTTTATGCAGCGCGGCGAGCCTGCCATTTTAAGCAAATGGCAGCGCGCCTCCTGCGCGGTACAGGGCGGTGCCGATTTGGTGCTGGAGCTCCCCTGCGTCTTTACACTGCGCAGTGCCGAATTCTTTGCCAAAGGCGCTGTGCAGCTTTTAGCAGCCACAGGCTGCGTCAATACCCTTGCCTGCGGCACGGAGCATCCGCAAAGCGATTTCGAGGCAGCAGCAAGCCTTGCCTGCAGCGCTGAAGCGCAAGCAAGACTGCGTGAGCTGCTGCAAAACGGTTTAAGCTATGCGCAGGCCTGGGAAAAAATTTTAGGCGCGAATACAGCCTTCCGCACTCCCAATGACATTTTGGCCTTGGAATATACCAAGGCACTGCTGCAAACTGCCGCAGACATTCAACCGCTTTATCTGCAGCGCACGGACGATGGCTATAACTCTACCTCTATCGGCAACAGTATAGCCAGCGCCAGCGCCATCCGCCGGGCAATGGCGGACGGTAACGAAAGCTGGCAGCAAGCTGTACCAGATTATACGCACGCAGCTCTTGCTGCCGGAGGTTATAATGCACAGCTTTTGTGGCAGTTACTGAAATACCGCCTGCGGCTGCTCTCGCCGCAGCAGCTGGCTGAGCGCTGCGAAGCCAGCGAAGGACTCGAAAACCTGCTCAGCAAGGCCTCTGACTGCGCAAGCCTGCAGACAGCACTCGCGGCCTGCAGCAGCAAGCGCTACACTGCCAGCCGTATTCGCCGTTTGCTGCTGCAAATACTTTTGGACCTTCCGAAAGCAGTCTGGCCGCAGCAAGCCCCGGCCTATCTGCGCGTGCTGGCCTTTAATGACACCGGACGCCAGCTGCTGCACACGATGAAAACAAACGCTCAATTGCCAATCATCAGCAAACTTGGCAAAAACGCCCTGTGCAACGACAGCGTCGCTTATCGGACGCAGCTGTCAGCAGAAGTAACTGCTACCGACCTGTGGTCCCTGCTGCAGAAAGATGCAGCACTCAACCGCAGCGGCAATGATTTTTATCATTCACCCGTCTATGTCCGCAGTAAAATATAATATAGGCTTCCACCGTCGAAATCTATTGTGAAAGCAAACAAAAAAGCTGTAACGCAAGCGCATTTGCATGACGCTTATCGTTACAGCTTTTATAGTGCTCTTGTTCTTTATTCTTCCTCGGGAGATTCCTGTTCCGGAGCCTCCTCAGCAACTGCCGGAAGCTTAAGATTCTGCATCTCATTTTCTACGTTTAATTTATTTTCTTCCAGGCCTTTCAAAGCACTGGACAGATTACCGCTCAGATAAGCCAGCATATCCTCTGCATATTGCAAGGAATCCTGTTTTACCTGCAAAGCATAGTCATCGGCAGCAGTCTTAGTTTCCTCCTGATAGCGCAGCGCATTGGCTTTGATATCTTCTGCCGCAGCATTGGCCTGCTTAACAATCTCCTCCTGCTGTACCTTGGCATCAGCCTCAGCCTGGGCAACGCTGACAATACGCTCAGCCTCATCCTTGGCCTGCTGCACTATACGGTCAGCATCGGCATAAGCCTTGTTGACAATATTCTTCTGCTCCTCCAGTACCTGGTTAGCGCTTTTGATTTCGCGCGGAATTGCTTCCTTAAGATCGTCGATAATATTCAGCAGATCATTTTCATCAACCATAATCTTATCTACCAGAGGAACACGTCTTGCCTCGGATATCAAATTAAGAAATTGCTCAAAAAGTCCATCAAGTGCTACGTTAGTTTTGTTGCGTTCAATCATGATATCAACCCCTCTAAAATCTATTCAAACTTTTTGTAAACATGCTTGCGTACGCGTTCTTCAATACATTCAGGCACCAAATCCTTCAGCTGACCGCCAAAGGTTGCCAACTCACGCACACCGGAGGAGCTGACGAAGGAATATTTGGCATTGGTCATAATAAAAACCGTTTCCAGATCATTGTCGATTTTTTTCAAAAGCAACGCCCTTTGGAATTCATACTCGAAATCTGTAAAAGCGCGCAAGCCTCTGACGATAAAAGGAGCCTCTTCCTTTTTGCAGAATTCGTTCAGCAATCCGGAAAAACAGGTTACTCTTACATTAGGAATATGCTTGGTTGCTTCCTTAAGCATTTCCACACGCTCTTCCATGGAAAACATGGCCTTATCCTTACCGGGATTATGAAAAACACTGATAATCAGCTCATCAAACATCGCACTTGCTCTTTCAAAAATATCAATATGACCCTTGGTAACAGGATCAAAGCTTCCTGGACAAACTGCTCTGCGCATAGCCAGACCTCCTAATCTATCCTTAATCAAAAAAATGACCAAAGAAATTCCTATATTATATCTTGTCTTTTATTCGACATAAAAGGCGAGAATCCTTTTTATTCTCCAAAATACTATATATTATAACATATTATAACAAATAAAATCCACTATTGTTTCACCGTAACGGCTGCTGCGCACCAGCTCACAGCCTGCCGGCAGCTCCGGCAATGCGTTATGCGCGCTGCGCTCCACAACCAGATAACCGCCCGGACGCAAAAACGACTTTCTGCCCAGAAGCGCAATTATCTGCTCAATCCAGCCTTTATTGTACGGAGGGTCGCAAAAAGCAAAGTCAAACAGCTCCCCTGCTGCCGCAAGTCTTTCGGCTACCGCCGGAGCACTTCCCTGCAGCACCCTGCAATCAGACTCCGCACGGCACTTGGCAATATTGCTGCGCACCAGTCGCAGCGACTCCTTGCTCGCGTCAATAAATGTAACAGCTACAGCACCACGGCTCCAGCTTTCCAGCCCCAGGTTACCTGTACCCGCAAAAAGGTCCAGCACCTCAGCGCCGATAATCTTACTGCCTATAATATTAAAAACAGATTCCTTAACCCTGTCCGCAGTCGGCCGTACATCGTATGTTTTCGGTACAGTCAGCTGCAGGCCGCGGGCCTTGCCGGTAATTATTCTCATATACTGCTCCTCTGTGTTATAATTGGGTTGAGATGAAAGCAAATTCAGACAAAACATCTGACACATAGCCTCTCCTCGGGGAGACAAGGTGAATTGCCCGTAGGGCAAGAGATAGCGCCCTGGGGCTGGTGGCATCGCTTGCGATGACGGAGAGGGGTTTGTGAAACATAAGCATCAATAGTGCAATCCCCTCTCAGTCGCCTTACAGGCGACAGCTCTCCCCAAGGAGAGCCTCTCTATTCATCCAACCTTATGAATCATATAACAACTAACATTCTCTACATTTTCTTTCAAAGGACACCCTTATGCGCAATTCAAGCAAAATAATCTTCATAATTTGCACCATAATGCTGATATCAGGCATTTGCTTACGCCTTGCGCTGCCTTCAAGCACTCCGCTCAGACTGAAGCAGCAACCGCCAACGCAAAGTATTTTGCTGCTCCCGCTGGACAGCCGCCCCGTCTGCAGCACTATGGTGCAAAAACTGGGCACGCTTGCAGGCCTAAATGTAATTTTACCGCCAAAAGCCTGTCTTGACAACTACCGGACGCCGTCTGACAGACAAAAACTTTTACAATGGCTGCAGACAAACCAGTCCAAATACGATTACAGCATCATTTCTGCCGATAATCTGCTGCACGGCGGCCTGCTGGCCGCCCGCATGAACACTGCCGCACCGGCGGAGGAGGATGCGCTGCTAAAGCAGCTGCAGCAGTTTGCGCCGGCAAAGCAGCAGGCAATCTTCTCCGTCATTCCGCGTCTGCTCGTCAGTGACCAGCTTTTACCGGACCGTTGGTATCAATATCAGCTGATGCGCTATTCTCAGCTTGCCGATATAGTGCGCATCACCGGCAGCTTCGCCCTTACACAGGAACTGCGCCGCACAGAAGCTAAAATTCCTGCCAAGGTTTTGGATAAATACCGCAGCCGTTATCAGCAAAGCGACCGCTTTAACATGGGCCTGCTTAAGCTTGCCACAGATGACAGACGGATAACCTTCGGTCAGGACGATGCTTCACCCATCGGACTGCCGCACGCCAGTGCCGTAAAACTGCAAAGCAGCATCGCTGCCCAAAAGCTGCAACAGCAGGCGCAGCTAACCTACGGCGCAGATGAAATCGCCTCCCTGCTGCTCGTACGCTACTATCTGCAGCAAAGCAACTGGCAGCCCAAGGTCTACCTGCATTATGCTTCTCCCAAAGCAGAAGGTGCAGATATGCCCTATATGGCCGTCTGCGTCGGTGCAGCGCTGCGCAACCAGCTTAAGCTCATTGGAGCGTCAGAAGTAAGCACGCCGGATAGTGCGGACCTCATCTGCTATGTTAACTGTGGCAATGACGATTTCCGTCCGTCTGCCAAGCAGGCACAAGAGCTGCAGAAAATGCTGGACAAGGGCTATAAGGTTGCACTCATCGACAGCAGCGCCAACTTTGAAGCAGAAGAGCTGCTGCTGCCCCAGCTTTTGGCAAACAACGTACCAATCAACAAGCTCGCCGCCTACGCCGCCTGGAACACCTTCAGCAATTCTTCAGGCACTGCCTTGGCACAGGGACTGCTTTTCTGCGGCCGCCTGCGTCAGCTGCAGACAGCAGGCGCGGACACCGAGCGGCTGGCAGCACTCTTCGCTGCCAACCTGAACTTCACGGCAGAACGTATCCTCGAGGACTACTATTATCAAAAGCTGGTGCATCCCCAACTGCGACAAAAATTGGAAGCCTTTGGTATAAATCCCGTAGAGCTGGACAGCGAAGATAAAACGGCAACAGAGCAATATATCCAGGGAAAGCTCAGCCTACAGGCATATAAGCTGCTGCACGATAATTTGGGACGCACACCCTTTTATCAGCAAAACGGACAAAGCTATTATCTGCGCGACCTCAGCGTCGGCGCTAAGCTCCCTTGGGCCAGAATATTTGAAGTAGAACTGCAGGTATGGACAGATACGGGTGTCAAAACAGAATAAAATACAGTACAAGCGCATTTTCTCTATATACGCTTAAATAAAACAAGCCTCTGATATAACTTCATTTAACAGTATATCTGAGGCTTATTTAAATTTATAAGACCAATCACACAAGATTTACAATGCTAAAGTCCCAAATACCCTGAGAATTAAAAAACGAAGGCTGCACTTTTAACAGAACAGCCTTCGCTCTTTTATCTCAGCAGAAGCCGAAAATATTATTTTTTAGCCTTAGAATCAACTACATCCTTCAGGATTGCTTCAAATGCTTCGAAGCTCATAGCGCCCATATCGCCTTCGGTACGGTTACGCGGAGAAACGGTATTGTTTTCCATATCGCGATCGCCGACAACCAGCATGTACGGGATTTTTTCCAGCTGACCTTCACGGATCTTCTTGCCGATTTTTTCATTGCGTGCATCAACAGTTGCACGATAGCCGTTAGCCTCCAGCTTATGAGCCAGCTCATAGCAGTAGTCAACAGCACGGTCGGTTACCGGCAGGAAACGAACCTGCTCCGGAGCCATCCAGGTCGGCAGTGCGCCTGCATAGGTTTCGATGAGGTATGCCAGAGTACGCTCGTAGCAGCCCAGGGAAGTACGGTGAATGATATACGGCAGCTTCTTCTCGCCGTTCTCATCAACATAGTACATACCGAATTTTTCTGCCAGCAGCATATCAATCTGAATAGTAACGATGGTATCTTCTTTGCCGAATACATTGTGGAACTGGATATCCAGCTTCGGACCGTAGAAAGCAGCCTCGTCAAAGCCAACCTCATATTTAACACCAAGGTCATCAAGGATTTTCTTCATAGCAGCCTGTGCATGATCCCATTGCTCAGCGGTGCCTTCATATTTGTTGTTCGGATTTGCAGGATTCCATTGACTGAAGCGGAAGGTGCATTTATCCAGCATGCCGACAGTTTCCAGGCAGTATTTAGCCAGATCCAGGCAACCCTTAAATTCTTCTTCCAGTTGGTCAGGACGAAGAATCAGATGGCCTTCGGAAATAGTGAACTGACGCACACGAATCAGGCCGTGCATTTCGCCGCTGTCCTCGTTACGGAACAAAGTAGAGGTTTCGCCCAAGCGCATCGGCAGCTCACGATAGGAACGCTGACGGTTCAGGAAAACCTGATATTGGAACGGGCAGGTCATAGGACGCAGAGCGAAGCATTCTTTAGTTTCGTCATGCGGGTCGCCCAAGATGAACATGCCGTCAAGATAATGATCCCAGTGACCGGAAATGCGGTACAGGTCGCGTTTTGCCATCAGCGGAGTTTTGGTCAGCAGATAGCCGCGTTTTTGTTCCACATCCTCAACCCAACGTTGCAGCAGTTGGATTACACGTGCACCTTTCGGCAGCAGGATAGGCAGACCTTGGCCGATATAATCAACAGTAGTGAAGTATTCCAGATCACGGCCCAGTTTGTTATGGTCACGCTTTAAAGCCTCTGCCTGCTGTTCCAGATATGCATCCAGCTCTTCCTTCTTCGGGAAAGCAATACCATAGATACGTTGCAGCATCTTGCGGTTAGAATCGCCACGCCAGTAAGCGCCGGTAGCGGAGGTCAGTTTAATAGCGTTGCCTTTAATACGGCCGGTAGAATCAAGATGCGGGCCTGCACACAGATCAGTGAAGTCGCCTTGTTTGTAGAAGCTGATAACCGCATCTTCAGGCAGGTCGTTAATCAGTTCAACTTTGTACGGTTCTTCTTTTTCTTCCATGAATTTTATAGCCTCTGCGCGCGGCAGCTCAAAACGCTCTAATTTCAGCTTTTCTTTGCAGATTTTACGCATTTCGCCTTCTAGTGCAGCAAGATCCTCCGGAGTGAACGGAGCCGGAGTATCGAAATCATAATAGAAGCCGTTGTCAATACTAGGGCCGATGGCCAGCTTAACATCAGGATGAAGTCTCTTCATAGCCTGCGCCAGCACATGGGAGCAGGTATGCCAATAGGTTTGGCGGTATTCCTTGTTTTCAAAGCTAAATTTGTTTTCCTCAGACATTTTTGTTTCCTCCTAACATGATGTATCGTAAACAGTGCAGTCCGGGCAAAAAAATAAACCCCGGTCCCACACCAAAGGGACGGAGTTATCCGCGGTTCCACCCTCATTGACATATGTAGTGACATATGCCCACTCGGTACCGTTAACGCCGGTAATACGGACTGGCATACTTGCTTGCGCGTTCCGCAGTCAGTTTGAAGGCGGTGCGCCCTTCGTTTCCTTCCTGCTGCTCTCAGCCACGGCAGCATTTTCTGTAGAACCCTCCACGACGGCAATTCCTTCGCATTACTGTTACTATTTTCATTTACCAGTTTATTATAGCACACCGGCAATGCTTGTCAAGCTTCCACTGGAAAAAACTTTTATTTCATAGTATAATAAGAAAATAAATTCTTCGACTTGTAAACATGCCAAATAACGAGTCCTTTGAGCATGTATATTAACCTTTATAAAACGTATATATTCAGAACTGTTAATAATAAAGGAGGCGTACGCATGGCAAAATTCACATTTCGGCACCATAAGCTGGCAGCAGCCATCTGCACAGCTGCTTTACTGATGCCGGTTTCCGTCCAGGCCAAACGCCTGACTATTCTTTATGTACCCTTAGATAACAGACCTGTCTGCTCCGCCTATGTACAGCAAACAATGGAGGCTGCAAACTGTAAAATTATTCTGCCGCCTGAAAAATATATTGCCACTAACGAAAAAAACGGTAATCCCGAAGCTATCTGGGACTGGCTGGAGCACAAGGCTCCCAAGGCCGATGCCGCAGTTATCAGCACAGACAGCCTTGTTTACGGCGGCCTTGTCGGCTCGCGCACGCACAACGTAAGCCAGGAGGAGCTGCAAAAGCGCGTTAATCATCTTTACAAGCTGAAAACTACCCTGCCGATAAAGCTATATGCTTTTTCAACGATTATGCGCACCCCACGCGCCAGCAAAGGGCGCGTAGAGCCGCCCTACTACAGCACCATAGGCCCAAGTATCTTTGCCTACAGCCAGCTGCTTGACAAACAGGACCAAGGTAAGCTGTCGCCTGCGGAAAAGCTGACGATGCAGGCACTGGAGCGCAACATGAAAAAAGCTGAGCTGGGTGACTGGCTGGAGCGACGTGAAAAGAATCTGCTTGTTAACCAGGAGCTTACGCGTATGGCCCGCAACGGCAAATTTCATTATTTTGCTATCGGCAAGGATGATAACGCTACTCTTTCCGCTACGCACATGGAAGGACGCAAAATCAGCCTCAGCACCTTTGATATGAGCAGAGACTGCTTCCAGATTTTGGACGGAGTTGATCAACTCGGCCTGCTTTTAATCGCCCGTGCCTACAACGAGGCCAACGGCACTAAACCTTCCGTTTATCCCCTGTACAGCGTAGGAGCCGGTGCCTCCACCCTGCCCCAGTACAGCGATGCACGGCTGCAGGACAGCGTACCGCAGCAGATTGTCGCTGCCGGTGCAGTACAGGCACAATCTGCGGATAACGCCGACCTTATTTTGGCACTCAATACGCCGCAGGACGGTATCGTCAAGGATTCCACAGCAGACGACAATCAGCCCTTCGCATCTGCCGGCAACAAAAATTTTGTTGGAATTCTGGGGCAGCTGCTCCGTTCCGGGCGCAACGTTTCCCTGGCCGATATCAGCTATTCCAACGGTGCGGACAACGGCTTTATGAGCCTGCTGGCCAACAGTATCAACCTGCAGCCGTTAGCAGCCTACAATGGTTGGAATACAGCTGACAACGCCGTAGGCTATGCCATTGCCCAAGGGCTTATCGCCCGCGATATGAGCAGCGAAGCACGCAGCAGACTGCTGCGCCAACGCCTTATCGACGATTGGTTTTACCAGAGCAATGCCCGCCGCAGCATTTCCAACGAGCTGGAAAAGCATAACCGTGAGGATTTGAAATATGATCTTGCTACAGAAGAAAAAAACATCCTGCAGCAAATTACTGCCGACTGCCAGAGCATGGCCAACAGCTATTCTATAACAAGAGGCACTAAATTCACCCTCTCCTTCCCTTGGAAGCGTTTATTCGAGGTAGACGTAGAAATCAAGAAATAAAAAACAAAGCGCAGAGAAGCTGATTTTTTAACAGCAAACCTCTGCGCTTTTTTATGTGTATCAGCCCCATATATCGAAACTTAAATTTTTTAGGCAAGTAAAAATCCCCGTCACTTTCGCGACGGGGATTGATTTGCATTTGTGACGAAGCACATGGTGCTTTATTCGTCTTTTGTTCCAATTACCAGGCTGACGAGAAAGTGCCAGAGGCGAGGAACGGATGCCGCCGGCGTACTTTCAGTACGTCAAGGCATTTGTGACAAAGCATATGGTGCTTTATTCGTCAGACTGGTATTATTTGCCGGGGAAGAACGGCC
>OIFE01000054.1_pt1 | contig 135499 bp, 123 predicted proteins | sample 1581921 | NCBI WGS metagenome assembly OIFE01 (sample SAMN04414075, study PRJEB24778) | human gut metagenome | material: faecal | host: Homo sapiens | reverse complement strand
GGGATGGTTAAGAAACCGGGAAGATAGTATTTTATCTTCCCACACAAACTGATTTATGGTCACCGACAGAAAAGAAATGTTTAGGTGTGATGGTGTGGAGAGTACAGATAAGTCAGCTTATGTGAGGAGATAAAGTGCGCACAGTATCAAATCAATATTATTTATAAGGAGATTTTAAGATGGAAAGAGCAATTATATATTATGCAAAAACAGGATTAGAGGCTACAGATCATTTTGTGCCGAAGTTGCTTGAAAAGTATTGTCAGGATAATGGCTATGAAATTGTAGCTATGCTTTCAGAGCCTGCTTCTACAGAAGGAGTTTCATTTCCGATGAAATATGCCATTATTGGTTTAAATATGGAAGAAGATGTTAATACAATCATAACACTTTCAAAGGATATGATTGGTGCAACAGATGAGACCGTTATTGATACACTTGGAAAACTCAGCGAATATGATATCTATGTGGAGGATATTAATGGAGAACTTGAAGAGTGTTATGAGATGATGTACAAAGAGCCTGTTCAGGAAAGTGATATAAGAGGGCTGGTGCTTGATACGGTATCAAAGTTCTATCATAACATCAGGGACGGCAGATAGGAGGCAATATGCAGGATTCCAAAGAAAAGCAGTGTCTGATATTTGTAAGGAATAATGCAAATGATACAGCTGACCGTATCGAGGCATATGCAAAAAAGTCCGGCATGAAAGTTGTTGAGACAATTTTTAATACAGATAAAAAAGCGGTTGAACGATTAAGATATTATATTGAAAGAGATGTCATTATCTGTGTGCTAGTAAGAGATGTGGTAGACATTTCAATGGAACTTAATGAGATTAAAGCTGTAATGACACTTGCAGCGGAACATGGAATCAGTATTAATGCAGAGAGCAGGGGCTATGAACCTGCTCTCATTTCTTATGAATGATATGACAGAAGAAAATAGAAAATTAAAACTGATTATATTTCCGGGCGAAACAGTAGTGATTGATGAATATGGGAAACGGATTGTTGCCTGTCCGACAGAGGATGAGGCAGAAGAATATATCAGGGAACAGGAGGAATGACATAGATGAAACTGAACAGGGGCGACATTGTTATTGCAAATCTGGAGTCAGTAAGTAAAGGGAGCATTCAGAAGTATACAAGACCTTATATTATTATCTCAAATAACAAGGCAAATCAGTATTCACCGGTTGTCACAGCAGTAGCCATGTCCACAAAAACATGGAAAAAGAAATATCTGCCAACCCACTGTCCAATACCGGCTGCAAAGGTAAAGGTTACTGACACAGATTTTGAGGTATTTGACAGTATGGCATTATGTGAGCAGATTGTATCCATTGATGTAAATGTCCATATTGAGAGGGTAGTTGCTTCAATTTCAGATACGGAACTACTTGATAAGATTACTGAATGTGTAAAAATCCAGATTGGGGCATATGAAAAGTACAATTAAATATTACCGGGGCATTTGCTCCGGGTTACATAGCCACCTGTATTCTATGGGTGGCATTTTTACTGAAAGGGGGATAGATTTTATGACAGCAGAAGAATACAGAGCACTATTAGATGTGGATTTTAACAATGTAAAAATAGAAGATCTGACTGATATTAGAAAAATTAAAATAGATAAAAATCAGCCACAGAGTAAGAGGCAGGCACAGTTCTTAAAACAGGTGGGAAATCCATATATGCTGCGTCGTGGAAGTATGATGATTAAGGTAAGCTTTGCGAATAATGGACTGTCGATGGAACAGGCATTTGAAAATCTGCTTTTGAATGTCTGAAAATTTGTGGTGGAATTTCAAAGTGATATGTGCTATGATGTTTTTGGTATAAAAATTCTAAATTAGTGCATATCACCTTATTGAAAAGTTATCTTCTAACTTAAACAACAATAGGAGGATGTGCATATGAGTCAGATAAGTCAGATCAAAAAGATCTATCATGCAGCCATCTATGTTCGTTTATCGAAGGAAGATGGCGCTGTTGCTTCACATGAAAAAACTGAGAGTAACAGTATCGCAAATCAGAAATCACTGATTAGAGATTTTCTCGAAAACAAAAATGATATTGAGGTTGTGCAGGAGTATGTTGATGATGGTTTCAGCGGCTCTAATTTTGAGCGACCGGCATTCCAGATGATGCTTGAAGATATTAAGAAAGGCAAAATTGATTGCGTTGTCACTAAGGATCTGAGCAGATTCGGAAGAGAATATATAGATTCAGGTATGTATATTGAGCGATTATTCCCTGCTATGGGAGTAAGATTTATTGCAATCAATGATGGTATTGATTCCGGAGAGGCAAAGTCGCAGTCAGATGAGATTATTATTCCATTCAAAAATCTTATTAATGATGCTTACTGTCGTGATATTTCAATTAAGATACGTTCACATCTTGAAATTAAGAGAAAGCAGGGAGATGTAATCACGGCATTTGTGCCATATGGATACAAAAAGAATGATAAAGATAAGCACAAACTGGAAATTGATGTATATGCAGCAAATGTTGTGAAAGATATTTTCAGAATGAAGTTGCATGGAAAAAGTCAGGATGCAATTGCATGTGAACTTAATTCATCAGGAATACTTCCACCGGCTGAGTATAAAGCAAGCACAGGAAGCAATTATCAGACATGCTTTAAGACAAAAGAAAAGTCGGAGTGGACTTCAGTCATGGTAAGGAGAATCCTTACAAATGAGGTTTATATAGGTAATCTCGTACAGGGAAAACAGACAACACCGAATCACAAGGTCAAAAAGACCATAATCAAAGAAAAATGCGAATGGATAAGGATTGAAAAGAACCATGAGCCGGTTATCACGGACAGGGATTTTGAAGTAGTACAGAGATTGCTTGCAATGGATACAAGAACATCACCGGACAGAGAGGAAGTTTATCCGCTGTCAGGGGTAGTTACCTGTGGCGGCTGTGGGATTCCCATGGTAAGAAAAACTTCAAAAGTGGGTGGCAAAACTTATGCCTATTATCTGTGTGCAACCCATAAGGATTCAAAGCAGTGCAGTTCCCACAGAATTTCCACGGATAAGTTGGAAGAAGTGGTGCTAGAGCTTTTACAGACACACATTGATAACATGATTGACCTTAAAAGAATTCTTTCTTTTATCGGCAACGTGCCGTTTCAGCAGCTTGATATGAAAAAGCTTGAGGAAAGGCGTGAAAAGAAACAGGCAGAGGTAGACAGATGTGCAGACCTCAGAGGAATGCTTTATGAGGATATGAAGGATGGCATTATCTCAAAGGAAGATTACAAAGAGCTTCATACAGCATATGAGCAGAGGAAAAAGAGTGCCGAGATTGCCATTCACCAGATTGAATTGGAAATGGAAGATGTGCTGAATCGTAAGAGCAAAGGCTTTGTATGGCTTGATTATTTTACGGAACATAAAAATATCGAGAAGCTTACAAGGGAAGTGGTTGTATCTCTTATCCGTGAAATAAAGGTATTTGATAAAACCCACATTGAAGTAGTGTTTGACTTTGATGACTGCTACAAAGAATGTCTTAATGTTATTGCAAGTCAGGGGCATTCGGTTGAGGTGGACAGTACAGGAAAACTGAATATCAGATTAAAGGAGGCTGTGTAGTATGGCAAGAAAGAGCAGAAAAAATATGCCGGTTGCAGTTGCAGAGCCGACTGACAATCTGACGGCAAAAGCAGTTTTAAGCATGGATAAGGAGGCAAAACCATATCAGGTTGGAATCTATGCGAGACTTTCATTTGAATCAGAGGCGAATAAGGAAAGAGATACTGTAGACACACAGATAGCATATATCAGGGAATTTATTAATTCGCAGGATGATATGGTAGAGGTTGAGGTCTATGCCGATATATCGGTGACAGGAACTACTTTTGAAAGACCAGAATTTGACCGGATGATTCAGGATATAAGGGCTGGCAGGATTAATACTGTTATTACCCGTGACCTTAGCAGACTTGGGAGAAATTATGTGGAAGCAGGCAACTACATTGAGAGGGTATTTCCTTTTCTTGATGTGAGATATATTGCTATCACAGATGATTTTGATACTGCAAGACCGGGAACTGATTTATCCGTACCGCTTAAGAATATTGTGAACGAATATTATTCCAAAGACCTTTCAAAGAAAGTAGAGACCGGAAAGCATAGTATTTGGGCACAGGGCGGCTTCAGCGAGGGAACGCCACCATATGGATATTACAGGGCTACAGATGGTTCAAGAAAGCTTTTGATTGATGAAGAGGTATCTGACAATGTAGTTAGAATTTTTAATATATTTTTGGATGGGAAGGGATATGCTGGTATTGCAAAGACTTTGCAAAACGAAGGAATTCTTTCACCTCCGAAATACAGATTCTATAAGTCAGGAAAGATTGAACTTGCTGAAAAAGCAAGAGAATGGCACTATTCGCATGTAAAAGAGATACTCCAAGGGGAATATTACATTGGAAATATTGTTCATGGAAAGCAAAGGAAGGCTCTTGATACCGGGAGAAAGAATGTTAAAACAGATGCATCAACATGGCAGCGAATAGAAAATGTTCATGAACCAATAATTGATAAGGACACTTTCTACAAAACAAGGGAGAGAATGGAGCATATCAAAAAGAAGCATTTAGAAGCATCAAAACCTAAAGCTGATGTTCCAAATAAGCCGGATAATATTCTGGTATATAAAACAAAATGCGCCTGTTGTGGAGGCAGTGTATTGATTGGCAGGCATCACACTTATTCAGAAAAGTTCTATTATAAGTGTAAGAACCGTAGAAAATTAGCTAGGCTATGTGAAAATAAGTACTCTTATGATTATTCTGAGGTTATGGATAGTGTTTTTTCTGTTATCCGTCAGCATATGAGTTTGTGTGTTGAGAAAACAAAGTTTGTTCAGAAGATGAACAGCAGAAAAGAGAATGTTCTTCAATATGATATTTATACCAAGCAGATAGCAAAACTTCAAAATGATGTAAGAAGAATTACCGCTAACAAAAGTGGTTTGTATGAAGATTATAGGGAACAGTTAATCACTGCGGAAGAACTGTGCCAGTATCAGAGAGAATATGAAAGCAGAGTAAATGAGATTGAAGCGCAGATTACTGAATTGCTTCATCGAAGAAGTCTGTATGAAAAAGAATTTCATATTGATGAAGGATGGGAAGAAACTGTCAATAAATATATGGCTAAAAGAAAACTTACAAAGGAGCTTGTGGATGCTTTTGTATCGGAAATTGTTTTTTATGATGGCAATATAGAAGTTAAGCTCTTGTATGATGATTTCCTAAAGGAGCTGCTTAAAGTGGCAGAAGAAAGAGAGGTGAGCAGCAATGGATAAGACGATAGCTCTCTATATGAGATTATCAGATGAAGATGACAACTTGGCTGCTCATGAGGAAAGTAACAGTATTTCCCATCAGCGAAAGTTAATGCTTGATCATATCCAGAAACTGCCTGAACTAAAGGACTGCAACATAATGGAATTTTCAGATGATGGATATTCCGGAGCAGACTTTAGCAGACCTAATTTTGTAAAAATGATGGATCTGGTAAAGGCTGGTAAGATTCAGGTTATTGTGACGAAGGACTACAGCAGACTCGGACGAGATTATCTTGAAGTTGGTAACTATATGGAATGTATATTTCCGGTTCTTCAGGTAAGATATATCAGCGTGAATGATAATTACGATTCTGCTAACAGCTTTGGTTCAACCGGAGGTATGAGTGTTGCACTGAAAAATCTTGTGAATGCATTGTATTGTAAGGATGCATCAAAAAAGGTAAGAGCCGCTAAGGCAGTGTTGGCTAAGCAGGGAAAGTACATTGCTGCATTTGCTCCTTTTGGATACCAGAAAAGTGAAGATGATAAGCATATGTTAGTGCCTGACCCAGTAACAGCACCTGTTGTCCAGCTGATATTTGAACTGGCTATTAAAGGCATGAAATACACCGAGATTGCAAATTATCTGAATAATAATGGATATGATAGCATATTTGAGTATTACCAAAAGATTGGAGTTAAGAGATGTTATGAAAGGGATATTGGTGAGCACATGTGGAGTGCCAGTACAGTAATGGAGATTTTATATAATGAAGTCTATATTGGTTCTGTAATCAATAACAAGACGGCTGATAATATTGATACCGGTCATCAGGTTGTGCAGAGAGATAAAGAGGACTGGATAATTGTTGAAAACTGTCATGAACCATTAGTTTCTGTGGAAGACTTCAAGCTTGCTCACAAGATGATAGCAAGACGAGAAGTGACGAAGAGAAAACCAAATGGAAAGTGGCGTAAATCGTATATTCGCTGTGGAATATGTGGTAAGGGACTTTATAAATACGGAAATAAATCCTCATACAGATGCCACAACGGTCATGTGTCACGTATTAGAGGTGAAGAACTTGAGGCGACACTTCTAGACATTGCTAGAAATATGGCATTGGCTCAGTTGCAGGAATTTGAGTTGAAAACTGATGGCGGTAATTGTCCAGATAATCTTGAAAGGGAAATCGAATCACTTAAAAAGTCAAAGGCACACTATGCAAAGCTAAAGTTTGAGATATACGATGATTATACAAAAACAAATATCACTCGTGATCAGATGGCAAAAAAGACTGCAGAAGTTAAGCAGAAAATCGCAGAGATAGAAAGTCTGATTACAGAGAAGCAGGAAACACTTGATATGCAAAAGGATCTCTTTCTTGATGCAAAGCAGGAACAGCTAACAAAGCTTAGTAAGTTGGATGAGTTTGATGAAGAAGTAATCAGATATCTCATTGATTATGTGTTGGTGTATGATAATGAGCATATTGAAATCAGATGGAACTTTGATGACTTTCAGGCTGGATGATGGTATAATCAGTAGTAATAGCGAGAAAACAAAATTATAAAGAAGTAACATGGGGAATCTTGCTAAAGGTTCCCCATTGATAAAAAAAATTAATTTTTTTTTGTTTCTTACTTGACACGAGCAGAGGTTCAACGGGTGATTATTCGGGAAAATCAGGAGATTGAGCTTACGTATACGGAGTTTGAGATTTTCAAGCTTCTTGCAAAGCATCCGGGAATAGTGTTCAGCAAGGAACGGATTTATGACATTGTGTGGAAAGAATCATATTCCGGTGATTACAACATCGTCATGAGCCATATCCGTAATATTCGGGAGAAGATAGAGGATAACCCAAGCAAGCCAACCTATATACAGACTGTTTGGGGAGTCGGCTATCGGTTCAATAAAAATTTAACTCCCCTTTCGAAATGGTGTGTCTGAATGAAAAACATGTATAATTCTGCATTTTTGATGTATAAATCTACATTAAGGTTAATTTAAAAACGAATTTGTTTGAAATTTCACCAAATCAATGGAGGTGTTTGATTATGAAAAAAAGAATAATTGCAGTAATTGTAATTTTAGCTGTATTAGTAGCTCTATTCTTTATTGGCACAGGTTTTCAAAAAAGAATGGATGTCGTATTAGTTGATTACTCTGTATCAGAGGATGGAACGGAGATCACGCTTGATGTAGGAATTCCAACATCTACAGGATATATCAGAGGATTTAAAGACAATGGAAGTGGAGTAAAACCACATTATCTTACATTTTTTTCGACATTTGGTGGAATAAACAGTCCGATTGGAGCAGAGCATAGCTTCCAATTAGAGCTTACTTCGGATGATACAGAAATTTATTTTAACAGACCGGAGGGAGGTTACGAGTTGATTTTAGTGAAAGATGAAGAAACAGGTCAATGGCTCAGACCAAGTGGAATAGGTGAAGAAAATAACACTATTTTTGAAGCAACCATTCTTGAAATTCGTGATAATTATTTTTTAGTAGAACCAGTAGAGGGTAGTCAAGAATTAAACAATGCAGATCTGATTACAGTACCAATGAAAAACATAGGTACTGCTCCACAACCAAATGTTGGTGACATTATTGAAATAGCATATAACGGAGAAATTGCAGAAAGTTATCCAGCACAGATAACAGAGGTTTACGGTATCAAAGTTGTCAAAGAAGCAGAACAATGGGATTTAATTCCTATGGTCATGGTAAATGGCGAGTTATATATTGACACAGGTCATGAAAGTACAGTAGAAGCCCGTTGTGGTGTTATGGATGGAGAGATTACGTCAGAAGTAGACGGAAGTGAAAAGCCAACAAAAGACAATCAATCTAACTTTGGTACAGGCTATGGATATCAATATGGTTCACAAGAAGGCATAATCGAGATTAATATGAATGAAAAATGGTGGGTTTTTGCAACAGAAAAAGTCCTGGCCAGTAGTGAACTTATGATAGACCCAGTTGCAGTAGTAAGTATTCATAATGTTTTCACAGGAGAAAATGCGAACATCACTGAAAATGAGGATATCAGAACTATATCTAATATATTATGTGGTGATGCATGGAATACAGAAGGTACAACTGATTGTTTAAGCAACATTGAAATTACAATCAACGAAGAAACATACAAATATCATTCCGATTGTGGTACATTCAACGATAATGTAAATCAGAACTATTTATCACTGGATGACGAAAGGAAAGCTGTGGTAAATGCCATTTTTTCAGAGTATATATCACTCACAGCCACAGAAGTTCCAGCAGAATAAATTTTACAAAGGCTACCCGGTCAAAAAAATTGGATAGCTTTTATTATGTTTTAAACCTAAACTCAATTTCAATCCAGTCAGCAAAACTAATCTTTATCATATCCAAGCAAATCAATAGCTCAAATTGCATTAACTTCTTAAAATGTATAAATAACAGGATAGTTTGGGTTAAGTAATATCAGAAACACTTTTCCGAAAAGGGAGAAATTTAATAGCATAGAAACAGACAATTAAGAAACAAAAACAATGGCAGACGCTAAAACAGAAAAACAGAAAGTACAGGAAATAACGGAGAAGTTGGAGTAGGGTATCAAGGAACTTTTTGAAAGCGAGAAGTACAAGATTTATCTGAATACCATGTCAAAATTTCATAATTACAGCTTTAACAACACAATGTTAATTGCAATGCAAAAGCCTGACGCTACGTTAGTGGTCGGATTCAAGGAATATACTTTGCCGAATAAACAGGGGGGACGATAATGCAGGATGTTATGAATGTTAATCAGAAAGAATATAAAATTGTGAAGTTATTAGGACATGGAAAAGGTGGTTATTCCTATTTGGCAGAACGGGAAGGTAAATTTTATGTGTTAAAACAGATACACCATGAGCCATGTGAATATTACTCATTTGGCAATAAAATCGAAGCAGAACAAAATGATTATAACAGACTGTTGCAGACAGGAATCAGAATTCCAAGAATGTTAGACATTGATGTAGCAAATGAAAGAATATTAAAAGAGTATATTGACTATGAATGTAACAATTACATGGATGAATGGAATTTTGAAAATTGGGGGATTAAGTACTGGTCTAAGACAACGGAATTTATTGATTATATGGAGCAGCATTAGTTATGTAACTCAAGATTTTGTTCAATCCAAATCTCTTATAATCCTCAAAACTTGTTGATTTTACACGAAAAAAACTATACTATAGATAGTACCTATTATTAGAGTCAGAGCGTAGAGCAGAAAAAGATACGAGGAAGTAATGATGAGAACAGAAGATAAAACAAGAATGACAGAGGGAAGCATTTCCAGAAAAATTATTTTATTTGCGATTCCGCTGTTTCTTGGAAATTTGTTTCAGCAATTGTATAACACGGCAGATTCACTGATCGTAGGAAATTATCTCGGCAGCAATGCGTTGGCGGCAGTCAGCTCATCCGGGAATCTGATTTTTCTGATGGTTGGATTTATCAATGGCATCGCAATGGGTGCAGGTGTTGTAATTGCCAGATATTATGGAGCGAAAGACAGGGCAAATCTGGAGAAATCAATCCACACAACGGTTGCGTTTGGAATTGCAGCAGGAATTGCATTGACAGTGATCGGCATGCTTTTAGCACCGAAGATCCTGGTGTTGATGGGAACACCCGCAGAGGTGCTTCCGGAATCTATCACCTATTTCCGCACTTATTTTGCAGGCTCTATCGGAGTGATCATGTACAATATTTTTGTAGGGATTTTGCAGTCGGTTGGAGACAGCAGACATCCGCTGATTTATCTGATCATTTCTTCCTGTATCAATGTGGTGCTGGATATTTTCTTTATTTCAGGATTGGGGATGGGAGTCGGTGCAGCCGCTTTGGCAACAGCGATTTCCCAATTTGTAAGTGCATTCTTATGTCTGATCCATCTTCTGAGAGCAAAAGAAGAATATAGGCTTCAGTTAAATAAAATCCGTTTTGACAGACAGATGCTGTGGCAGATCATACAAAACGGTGTGCCGTCCGGCTTTCAGAATTCTGTGATCGCCATTGCGAATGTTTTTGTGCAGACAAATATCAATGCATTTGGGAAAATGGCGATGGCAGGATGTGGATCTTATTCCAAAATCGAAGGATTTGCGTTTCTGCCGGTGACCTGTTTTACGATGGCGCTGACCACTTTTGTCAGCCAGAACCTTGGTGCAAAGCAGTATGACCGTGCAAAAAAAGGAGCGAGGTTTGGCGTTCTCTGTTCGATTATCATTGCAGAATTGATCGGAGTTGTGATTTATACAGCCGCACCGGTGCTTATTGCAGCCTTTAACAGTGAACCGGATGTAGTACATTATGGAGTTATGCAGTCGAGAACCATTGCGTTGTTCTATTTTCTGCTGGCTTTTTCCCACTGCATCGCTGCGGTGCTTCGTGGTTCGGGAAATGCATCGGTTCCGATGATCGTTATGCTGTGTGTATGGTGTCTGTTCCGTGTAAGCTATATCACGGTTACGGTTCATTTTATCCCGGACATCCGCGTGATCTTCTGGGCGTATCCATTGACCTGGAGTATTAGTTCAGTCATTTTCCTTGCTTTATTTTTGCGTGGAAAATGGGTGTATGGGTTTGAAAAGAGAAAATAAGCAGCATATCCGGCGTAGGGGAAAAGCTTGACAATTTCAGCTTTACGTCTAAAATAATATCATATGAATTTGAATGAGACTGATGCATAAAAGAAATGTATCAGTCTTATCTTATGCAGAGGAGAACCGGAATTTATGAAAAAAAGTGGAACCATGAAAAAAATGCTCACCTATTATAAACCTTACATGCGTGTGTTCTGGACAGACATGTTTTTCGCAACGCTCTCTGCGGCGGTTGCCCTGATCATTCCGCTGGTCGTGCGGTATGTGACCTACAATCTTGTGTACCGTGAGCCGGCAGAGATTTTGCATCAGGCAGCATACATCGCCATTGGACTGTTTGCGCTGGTGGCGGTTGACTGTTACAGTAAATTCTACATTTGTAATTATGGACATGTGATGGGAGCGAAAATCGAGTATGACATGCGTGCGGAAATTTTCGCACATTATCAGAAACTGTCCTTTTCCTTTTATGATGACCAGAAAGTCGGACAGCTGATGAGCCGTATCACAACCGATCTTTTTGATATCAGTGAACTGATGCATCATGGACCGGAGAACATCATTCTGTCCGTGATCAAAATTGCCGGAGCACTGATCATTCTTGTGAACATCAACCCAATGCTCGCAGTTGCAGCCTTTGCAATTCTGCCGTTCATGCTGATCTATGCATTTGTCCTGAATAAAAAAATGCGTCTCGCATTCAAACAGAACCGTGTAAAAATTGCGGACATCAATGCGCAGATCGAGGATAACTTATCCGGTATCCGGGTGGTAAAATCTTTTGCCAACGAAGAGATTGAAAACCGCAAGTTTAAACAAGGCAATGACGGTTTCCTTGCAGCCAAGAAAAACAGCTATTTTTACATGGGAAGTTATCAGGCAGGGCTTGGAGCGTTTACGACACTCATTCAGGTCAGCGTGATCCTGACAGGTACGGTGCTGATCGCAAAAGGCAGTGTGGATGTCAGCGACCTTGTCACATTTATGCTCTATATCAGTGTGTTTACGGATCCGGTCCGCACCCTCATTGATTTCACAGAGCAGTTTCAGAATGGTTATACCGGGTTTGAACGTTTTCAGGAGATCCTCGCCATTCATCCGGATATCGAGGACAAAAAAGATGCAGTGGAACTTAAGGATGTAAAGGGAGATATTACTTTTGAAAATGTTTCATTCCAGTATGAGGAAAACACGGAAAAAGTGTTGAACCATATCAGTTTAAATGTTCCGGCGGGGGCTTACATGGCATTAGTCGGTTCCTCCGGCGCAGGAAAAAGTACGCTCTGTTCCCTCATTCCACGTTTCTATGACGTGACGGGCGGCGCAGTAAAAATCGATGGAAAAGATGTGCGTGATCTCACCTTAAAGAGTCTGCGCGACCACATCGGCATTGTGCAGCAGGATGTGTATCTTTTTGTTGGAACTGTTTTTGACAATATCCGTTACGGAAAACCGGATGCGACAAGAGAGGAAGTCATCGAGGCAGCAAAAAACGCCAATGCGCATGAGTTTATCATGTCACTTCCAAACGGTTATGAGACGGACATCGGACAGCGCGGGATCAAGCTTTCCGGCGGACAGAAGCAGCGATTGTCCATTGCAAGGGTTTTCCTTAAAAATCCACCGATCCTTATTTTTGATGAGGCAACCTCCGCACTTGACAATGAGAGCGAGAAAGTGGTGCAGGATTCTCTGGAAAAACTTGCAAAGAACCGTACCACATTTGTAATTGCACATAGGCTTTCCACCATCAAAAACGCAGAGAAAATCATTGTTTTATCTGAGGATGGTATCGAAGAATCAGGAACACATGAAGAACTGATGGCCAGGAAGGGAACTTACGAAAAGCTTTACAATATGCAGTTCCACAAATAAAATGAAAGCAGCAGAAAAAAGGAGAACTGATATGCCGGAACTTATACGTAAAAAAAAGAAAATGTCATCGTTTGAGATGATCGCATTTGGATTTGCAGGTGTGATATTATTTGGAGCAATTATTTTAATGCTTCCAATCTCATCTTCTGCCGGAGTTGTGACACCGTTTGATAAGACTTTATTTACTGCGACATCAGCTGTCTGCGTGACAGGACTTGTGGTCGTGGATACAGGAAGCTACTGGTCGGCGTTTGGTCAGGCAGTAATCTTACTTCTGATCCAGACCGGCGGATTGGGAGTCATCACTGTGGTTGCATCTTTTTCAATGGTATCGGGGAGAAAGATCTCGTTAATGCAGCGGAGCACGATGCAGGATGCGATTTCAGCACCGAAAGTAGGTGGAATTGTCCGGCTTACGAAATTTATTCTACAGGGAACATTTCTGATCGAATTGGTCGGTGCCATTCTCATGCTTCCTGTATTTTGCAGGGATTATGGATGGAAAGGAATCTGGATGTCAGTCTTCCATTCGGTATCGGCTTTTTGCAATGCAGGTTTTGACATACTTGGAACGACGGAACAGACATTTCCATCTCTGACAGGATATATTGCCAATCCACTGATCAATCTTGTGATCATGCTTTTGATCGTGATCGGTGGCATCGGATTTCTGACCTGGGATGATTTTTGTACAAACAAATGGAACTTGAAACGTTACCGTCTGCAGAGTAAGATTATCCTTGTTACCACCGCTGTTTTGATCTTACTACCGGCTGTTTTTTTCTTTCTGAGTGATTTTACCGGATTTTCTATGGGAAAAAGAATACTGGCTTCTTTTTTTCAGTCGGTAACTCTTCGGACGGCAGGCTTTAATACGGCAGATCTTGGTGCAATGAACGATTCTTCTAAAGCGATCATGATTTTGATGATGCTGATCGGTGGATCTCCGGGATCAACGGCAGGAGGTATGAAGACAACAACGATCGCAGTGCTGATACTGAATGCGTTTGCAACATTTGGAAGAGAGCCGGAAACAGAGGTTTTTGGAAGAAGATTTGATAACACAGTGGTGAAAAATGCGGCAACGATCGCTATTTTGTATTTCTTTTTGTTTTTCACAGGTGGAATCGCAATCAGTCAGATAGAACATGTTGCATTGTCGGATTGTCTTTTTGAAACAGCGTCTGCAGTGGGCACGGCAGGACTTACATTAGGGATCACAACGGAGCTTGGACTGGTATCACATCTGATATTGGTTGTTTTGATGTATCTTGGAAGAGTTGGCGGACTGACACTTATATATGCTGCAATTTCAGTAAAAATACAGAGTGGGGCAAAAAGACCGCTTGATAAAATAACTGTTGGATAAAGGAGAAAATTATAATGAAAAATATTTTGCTTATCGGACTCGGGAGATTTGGAAAGCATGTTGCATACCAGTTGAATGAGCTTGGACATGAAGTAATGGCTGTGGATGAGAATGAAAATCTTGTCAATGAAATTCTTCCGTATGTTACAGACGCACAGATCGGTGACAGTACCAATGAGAATTTTCTGGAGTCGCTTGGAATCAAAAATTATGATATTTGTTTTGTGACGATCGGAGGCAATTTCCAGAATTCCCTGGAGACAACGTCTCTTTTGAAAGAACTTGGCGCTAAAATGGTCATATCGCGTGCAGAGCGGGATGTACAGGCAAAGTTCCTGCTTCGCAACGGAGCAGACGAGGTCATTTATCCGGAAAAACAGATCGCCAACTGGGCAGCGATCCGCTATACGGCAGATCATATCCATGATTATATCGAAGTGGATGATTCACATGCTATTTTTGAGGTGGAGGTGCCGGGAGACTGGATCGGAAAAACGATCGGTGAACTGGATATCCGTAAAAAGTACAGCATCAGTATTCTGGCGATCAAAACAGACGGAAAGATGAATATGGCGATTGGCCCAGATATGGAATTAAGCAGTGAAGATACCCTTTTGGTTCTCGGTACATACAGGGATATGCAGAAGTGTTTTCGGATATAATGGATAAAAATAAACAGGGTATAAAATAATTATTAAAAATTGCACAAAATTTGCATTTTGTAAAATAATCGAGTAAAATAGGAATGTTCGGGCAGAAAGTGTGATCCGGACAGACAAAGATAATACAATGTAACCATGATAATCTGCATTCTGCATATTATCAAGACATAAAAAGGAGTGGATTTATTATGACAAAAATTGATATTATTTCCGGTTTCTTAGGAGCAGGAAAAACCACATTTATTAAAAAAATGATCGATGAGGTATTTAAGGGCGAGAAGATCGTTCTGATCGAGAATGAGTTCGGTGAAGTCGGAATCGACGGCGGTTTCTTAAAAGATGCAGGAATCCAGATCACCGAGATGAATTCCGGCTGTATCTGCTGCTCATTAGTAGGTGATTTCGGAAAGAATCTTCACGAAGTGATTGACAAATATCATCCGGACCGCATTCTGATCGAGCCATCTGGTGTCGGTAAGTTATCCGATGTTATGAAGTCTGTGATCGATATCGAGAAAGAGGAAGACGTTAAATTAAACGGACTCGTAACTGTCGTAAATGCTTTAAAAGCAAGCAAACAGATGAAAGCATTCGGTGAATTTTTTAATAATCAGATTGAATATGCTACAGTTGTTGTACTGAGCAGAAGCCAGAATGCAACACCTGAGCAGTTAGAACTTTGTGTAAAACAGATCCAGACATTGAATCCAAAGGCTGCAATCATCACAACAGCATGGGATGCAATCAAAGGCGAGCAGATCTTAAAAGTGATCGAGGGAGCAGATTCTCTTGAGATGAAACTGATGGCTGAGCAGCATGCCAAAGAAGAGGCAGAGGAGCATGAGCATGAACATCACCATCATGACCACGATCATGAAGACCACGATCATGAGCATGATCACGACCATGAACACCATCACGACCATGAGCACCATCATGAACATGACGAAAACTGCACCTGCGGATGCCATGACCATGAGCATCATCATCACCATCATGCAGATGAAGTGTTTACAAGCTGGGGAAAAGAGACGCCTCACAAATTCACGAAGGAAAAGATCGAGGATGTATTAAAGACTCTCTGCGAGACAGATGATTACGGAACAATCCTCCGTGCCAAGGGAATGGTAGAAGATGAGAATGGCACATGGATTTATTTTGACATGGTTCCGGGTGAATATGAGCTTCGTGACGGCGAGCCTGACTATACAGGAAGACTTTGTGTGATCGGCTGCAACATTGACGAACACAGATTAGAAGAGTTATTCGGAATTTAATAAGGGAGAATATATATGAACGAAATACCAGTATATTTATTTACCGGTTTTATGGACAGTGGAAAGACCTCCCTCATCAAAGACACCTTATTTGAGCAGGGTTTTGCAAAAGAGGGAAAAAGCCTTGTCATCTGCTGTGAAGACGGCGATGCAGAGTTTACGGATGAAGAACTTGAAAAAAATAATGTAAAACTTGTCATGGTAGACAGTGAGGCAGATTTTACAGAGGACTTTTTGAAAAAAGTAAATACCGAGTACCAGCCGGAGCAGGTATTCTTAGAGTACAACGGAACCTGGCAGATGGGAACACTCATGGATATGGAACTTCCAAAGTACTGGATGATCGTACAGCAGCTTGCCACGGTAGATGCAACGACTTTCGATATGTATCTTGCAAATATGCGTACAATGATCATGGAACAGCTTTTTTCCGCAGATGTCGTGATCTTCAATCGCTGTGATGACAGTACAGACAAAGGAAAATACCGCAGAAATGTCAAGGCATTAAACCGGAAAGCACAGCTTGTCTATGAGCGTGCGGACGGAACACTTGACGAGAGACCGGAGGAGTTACCGTTTGACATTACTGCGGATGAGATTGAAATTTCCGATGCAGATTATGCGATCTGGTATATGGATTGTCAGGACAATCCGAAAAAGTATGAGGGTAAGAAAGTTTCTTTCTTAGCACTTGTATACAATCCGGACAAACTGAAAAAAGGAATTATGGTTCCGGGACGTTTTGCAATGACCTGCTGTGTGGAGGATGTTACCTTCATCGGCTTCAAAACGAAATACGATAGGGAGGATGAAATTCCGCACAAATCCTGGATCAATATCACAGCAGAAGTACACGTAGAATTCGCAAAAGAGTACAAGGGAAAAGGTCCTGTATTGTATCCAATTTCCATAACTCCAGCCGAGAAGCCGGAAGATGAACTCGTATACTTCTCATAAAAATAAAAAAGGTGTTGACAAAGATACGTTAATGTATTAAAGTAACACCATAAAGAAAAACCGTTGAGAAAGAGTAGTAAGTAATCTGTTGATATTACAGAGAGCTGCAGGTGGTGGGATTGCAGTATGGATCATTTTACTGAATGGACTTTCGAGGGTGACCTGAACAACATACATAAAGCATACAGAGCCATGTATCAGCAGTAGGAGTCACCGGGAACCGAACCCGTTATCAATCAGGCGTGTATGATAGTACATGAGAGAGTGGACCGGATGGTCAAGATGAGTGGTACCGCGATAATAAGATTTTATTACCGTCTCAAGCAACAGCTTGAGACGGTTTTTGTTTACTTGCAAACAAAACCGCAATACATGATTCTTATAACTTTCAAAACGGATTTCTTTCAAAAAAACATTCTTAAAATTTGGAGGAAAAAATGATGAAGAGAAAAATGATGGCAGCAGTATTGACAATGGCAATGGCAGCAACAATGATCGGTGGATGCGGAAACAGCACAGACACATCCAATGCAGGAAACAGCACGAACACAACAGAGAGCAGTGCAGACGCAGCCGATACCGCAAAGGATACTGCACAGAATACTGCAGACAAAACCGTGTACAAAGTTGGAATCGTACAGTATGTAGATGATGCATCCTTAAACCAGATTGAGAAAGCAATTGAAGCAGAGCTGGATGCAAAAGGAGCAGAACTTGGTGTGACATTTGATTATGCAGATTACACCTATAATGGTCAGGCAGATTCCTCTACCTTAAATCAGATCGCAGCAGATCTTGTGGCAGAGGGCGTCGATGTGATCATTCCGATCGCAACGCCGGCAGCAATGATCATGCAGAACGCAACGGAAGATAATCAGATCCCGGTTGTATTTTCCGCAGTATCAGATCCGGTCGGAGCAGGACTTGTAGCAAGTGCAGATGCTCCGGGTGCCAATATTACAGGAACATCCGATGCAATTGATGTGGCACAGATCATGGATTTCATTTTGGCAGCGGATCCGGATGCAGCAAAAATCGGATTGCTGTATGATAAGAGCCAGGATTCTTCCGCAAGTGCTATTCAGGCGGCAAAAGATTACTGCGATGAACATGGGATTTCCTATGTAGAAAAAACAGGTACAACAACCGGTGAGATCCAGGCAGCAGCAGATTCCCTGGTAGCAGAAAAAGTAGACGCTATTTTTACACCACAGGACAACACTGTTATGACAGCAGAACTTGCGATTTTTGAAAAATTTGCAGACGCAGGTATCCCTCACTACACAAGTGCAGATTCCTTTGCTTTAAACGGAGCATTCTTAGGATACGGCGTCAACTATGAGACACTCGGAACAAAGACAGCAGACATGGTTGCAGACATTCTTGCAAACGGAGCAGATCCGGCCACAACACCGGTAGAAACATTAGACAGCGGTATCGTAACCGTAAATACAGAGATTGCAGAAAAAGTCGGAATCGATTATTCTATCTTTAAAGATATGTGTTCCGAATTGATCGAGACAGTAACAGCAGAGGAGTTTAATTAAGGTATGGGTTCCATTATTACATTATCAATTGTACAGAGTGCATTAGAACTTGGTTTTATCTATGCACTGGTCGCACTGGCATTATTTATATCCTTCAGTATTTTAAACATTGCGGATCTTTCGACCGATGGATGTTTTACATTGGGATGTGCCGTCTGTGCATCGGTGACACTTGCAGGTCATCCGATATTAGGATTATTTGCAGCGATGGCAGCTGGTGTCTGCTCCGGTTTTGTGACCGCTTTCTTACAGACAAAAATGGGGATTCAGTCCATTTTGGCGGGAATCATCGTAAATACCGGATTGTATACAATTAATATTGCAGTAATGGGATTCGCTTCCAACATGAACTTATTCAACTGTGAATCCGTTTTTACCTGGGCAAAAACAGCAATCGGTGGAACGTGGTATAAACTGATCGTGGCTGCACTGATCGTTATCATTGTAGGAGTGCTGATCTCTTTCTTTTTAAATACAAGGCTTGGACTTTCCATCCGCGCAACCGGAGATAATCCGGATATGGTAAGAGCTTCCAGCATTAATACAAGTGCCATGATCACGATCGGACTTTGTGTTGCCAATGCCCTGACCGGTCTCTCCGGCGGACTGCTTGCGCAGTATCAGAAATCCTGTGATATCAATCTTGGAACCGGAATGGTAACAATCGCACTCGCCAGCCTGATCATTGGGGAATCTATCATTGGAAAAGGCGGTATGTTACAGCGTGTGACCGGCGTTATTTTAGGAAGCTGCCTGTATCGTTTTATCGTGGCAGTTGCCCTGAGATTAAATGTACCGGCAGAGTGTTTAAAACTTGTTTCTGCAATCATTGTAGCCGTGGCGATCGCATTCCCATATCTGAAAAAGCAGATGAATTTTTACCGGCAGAAACGTGCCGCAAAGGCTCAGAACCAGATATACGTTCAGGAGATTATGAAAAATGACAGCGAAGGAGGAGAAAGATAATGGCAGAGAAGAACGCAATGCTTGTGATGCGCGATGTCAGCAAAACTTTTAATCCGGGAACTGTCAATGAAAAATGTGCATTAAAAAATCTGAATCTCACCTTAAAGCAGGGGGATTTTGCAACGATCGTAGGAAGCAACGGAGCCGGAAAATCAACGCTGTTTAATGCGATAACAGGAGCCTTTTTTGCAGACAAAGGACTGATCATGCTGGATGGTGAGGACATTACCTATCAGAAAGAGCATGTCCGCAGTAAAGTGATTGGTCATTTGTTTCAGGATCCATTGAAGGGAACCGCACCACATATGACGATCGAGGAGAATATGGCGCTTGCCTACCTGCGCACGACTACTTCAAAGAATGCCTATTTCAGCCGGATCAAGGCAGCGGACAAGAAAAAATTCAGAGAGCAGCTCGCACTGCTAGACATGGGGTTAGAAGACCGTATGAAGCAGCCGGTCGGACTTTTGTCCGGTGGACAGCGTCAGGCACTCACACTTTTGATGGCAACGATGGTGACTCCTAAGATTTTGCTGCTGGATGAGCATACCGCAGCTTTAGACCCTGCCACCGCAGAGAAAGTACTGAACCTCACAAAAAAGATAGTGTCAGAGCAGAACATCACCTGCCTTATGGTCACGCACAACATGCATCAGGCGCTTGAACTTGGAAACCGTACCCTCATGATGGATTCGGGAAATATTGTGCTGGATGTTTCCGGGGAAGAACGGGAAAAGATGTCAGTGGATGATCTGTTAGAGCAGTTTGCAGTCCGTGCCGGAAAGGCATTGGATAATGACAGAATTCTGTTTTCCAAAGTGGAGGCATAATAGTGGTGTAGTAAGAATAGAAGCTATAAATAATTAGTATGTTTCAATTATATGAAAAAGCAATAAAACAAGGGAAAAGCCGTTGAAATCTAACGGCTTTTCCTTTATTATATAAAGTAATGCTAAAAAAATGTATATTTTCATAGGAGATTCGTGATTAAGGAAAACGATTACAGAGATGAAAAAGGCAGTGAGTATATACAAGGAGGAAAAACATGTATCCAATCGTTAGAAGAGAAAAACTGGCAGACAAGATCTATCTTATGGATGTCAAGGCTCCTCGTGTTGCGCAGTATTGCGAACCGGGACAGTTTGTTATTGTAAAAATTGATGAGGAGGGTGAACGTATTCCACTTACCATCTGTGATTACAACAGAGAAGAGGGAACAATCACAATCGTATTCCAGACCGTAGGAGCTTCCACAGAGCGTATGGTAAGCTTACAGGAAGGGGATGCTTTTGAAGATTTTGTTGGACCTTTGGGATGTCCATCTGATCTGATCCATGAAGATATTGAAGAATTAAAGAAAAAGAAAATTTTATTTGTTGCAGGTGGTGTTGGTACAGCTCCGGTTTATCCTCAGGTAAAATGGCTGCATGAGCACGGCGTTGACTGTGATGTTATCATGGGTTCCCGTAACAAAGATTTACTGATCTTAGAGGATGAGATGAAAAAAGTTGCCACAAATCTTTATGTGACAACGGATGATGGCTCGTACGGTTTCAAGGGAACCGGTACTGCACAGCTGCAGGAACTCTGGGATAATGGTAACCGTTATGACCACTGTGTGGCAATCGGACCAATGATCATGATGAAATTTGTCTGCAAACTGACAAAAGAATTAGGAATTCCAACGGTTGTTTCCATGAATCCGATCATGGTAGACGGAACCGGAATGTGTGGTGCATGTCGTCTGGTTGTCGGCGATGAAGTGAAATTTGCATGTGTAGACGGACCGGAGTTCGACGGACATCTGGTTGATTTTGATCAGGCGATGAGAAGACAGGCTCAGTACAAGACCGAAGAGGGAAGAGCAATGTTGAAATTACAGGAAGGTGCAACACATCACGGCGGATGTGGCAATTGTAACAGTTAAAAATCAGAAATTTGTCAGATCAGAGAGAATGCTGTCTGGTCAGTTACATAGAATCAGGAGGAAAAAATGGACGTATTAACTAAAGTTCCGGTTCGTGAGCAGGAGCCAGCCGTTCGTGCAGCGAACTTTGAAGAAGTATGTTTGGGATATAATGAAGAAGAAGCAATGGCAGAAGCTGCCCGTTGCTTAAACTGTAAAAATGCACAGTGTATGAAAGGATGTCCGGTATCTATCAATATTCCGGGATTTATCGCAGAAGTAAAAGAAGGTAATTTTGAGGCTGCTTATCATGTGATCAGTGAGTCTTCCGCACTTCCGGCAGTCTGTGGCCGTGTATGTCCACAGGAGACACAGTGTGAGGGAAAATGTATCCGTGGAATCAAAGGAGAGCCTGTAGCGATCGGTAAATTAGAGCGTTTTGTTGCGGACTGGGCAAGAGAACATGGCATTAAACCGAAAAAGGCAGAAAAGTTAAATGGACATAAAGTAGCAGTGATCGGCTCAGGCCCGGCAGGTCTTACCTGTGCAGGAGATCTTGCAAAGCTTGGTTATGATGTGACGATTTTCGAGGCATTGCATCAGGCAGGCGGTGTTTTGGTTTACGGTATCCCTGAATTCCGTCTTCCAAAGAAGAAAGTGGTTGCCGCTGAAGTGGAAAACGTGAAAGCATTAGGGGTTAAGATCGAGTCCAACGTTGTCATCGGTAAATCCGTTACAATCGATGAGTTGATGGACAACGAGGGCTTTGAAGCAGTCTTCATTGGATCCGGTGCAGGACTCCCAAGATTTATGGGTATTCCGGGCGAACAGGCAATGGGTGTATTCTCAGCCAATGAGTATTTAACAAGAAACAACCTTATGAAAGCTTTTCTGGACAATTACGACACACCGATCAAAGCAGGTAAGAAAGTCATCGTAGTAGGTGGTGGTAATGTGGCAATGGACGCTGCCAGAACAGCAAGAAGACTGGGTGCAGAGGTACATATTGTATATCGTCGTGGTGAGGAAGAACTTCCGGCCCGTAAAGAGGAAGTACATCACGCAAAAGAAGAAGGTATCATCTTTGATCTTCTCCAGAATCCAACCGAATTATTGGTGGATGAAAACGGTTGTGTAAAGGGTGCAAAAGTGATCAGAATGGAACTTGGCGAACCGGATGCTTCCGGAAGAAGAAGTCCGGTTGAGATTCCGGGCTCTGAATATGAGATCGAGGCAGATACTGTGATCATGTCACTTGGTACTTCTCCAAATCCTCTGATCTCATCCACTACAAAAGGTCTTGATATCAACCGCAGAAAATGTATTATTGCAGAAGAAGAGACCGGTGCAACTTCCAAAGAAGGTGTTTATGCCGGTGGTGACGCTGTGACAGGTGCAGCAACTGTTATCCTTGCGATGGGTGCCGGTAAAGCAGCAGCTAAGGGTATTCACGAATATCTCAGCAACAAATAAAAACAGACAGGACAGGGCAGGTGCTGAATGGATCATACATTTGGCACCTGTTTTTTTCTGTAAGTATTCCAAAGAAAACCCAAAGTTTTATTAATATTTTATGAAGAGGGTAGCAAAATTGCAGGGTTTATGTATATAATAGAACACGCTACGCAAGAAAGAAATACGAGAGAGGTTACCGATAGATGAAGGAGCAGAATCAGCGCCAGATACAGAATCAGACAGAATTAGACGAAAGAAGACTGAGACAGAAAAAGCTTGTACGGAAAAGAAAAATCGTTTTGAGTGTAATGCTTTTGACATCTTTTTTACTGGGATGTGTCTGTGGAAGATATTTTCCTGAGATCAAACTTGGAAAAACAGAAGAAGTGCTGGCATCAGCGCAGGATAACTCCGGTGAAGAGAAAAAAGAAAATCAAATTACAAATAACGTAGATAATGGAACAACAGCAGATGGAACGGAAAAAGAGGAACAGTCTGCTACAGAAACTGTCGAAGAACCGGCAGACAGCGAAGAAACGAATGATCCGTTTGCGGAGATTCCACAGGTTGTGTTATCAAAACCGGTAGATTATTCCTTAAATCAGGCAATCAGACAGTTAGAACAGATGGAAGCGTCAGATGAACGCTACGCACAGATCGTGGAAAATGCAGAGAAATATCCGGAAAAATTACTGATCAATCTGGCAAATAATCCGGAAATGATCGCATTTGTAGCTGATTACAAAGGGAATACAAGGGATTATGATAAAGCAGAACTGACAGAGAAAGAGTTACAGGAAGAATATCCGCTCTTTTTACAGTGGGATAAACGCTGGGGCTGCCTTGCATATGGGGATGACAGCAATGTCGCGATCAGCGGATGCGGTCCGACAACACTGGCGATGGCAGTAGTTGCGCTGACTGGAAACGATGAGGCAACTCCGGCTGCAATCGCAAAATTTGCCATGCAGGAAGGTTACTATATGTCCGGCACAGGAACGATGTGGTCGCTTATGACAGAAGGGGCGGCAGCTTATGGTGTCCGCTCCGAGCAGATCAATATCAGCCAGATTGAGATCAAACAGCACTTAGATCAGGGAGACATCGTGATCTGCTCCGTGCGGCAGGGAGATTTCACTACAGGGGGACATTTTATCCTGCTCTATGATTATGATGATGAAGGATTTTCCATTAACGATCCGTTTTCTTTATACCGCAGTGGTCAGAAATGGGACTATGGAAAAATCAGAAGCCAGATCAAAGCTGTCTGGGCATTAAAAGCAAAATAAAGAACAATTAGCGATTGTTCAAATAGTTTAATAAAAAACAGGGCATACTAAAGCATCATAAAGTGAGATGGAGAGATGCAGAATGTGCCAGAATATGAGTGGACTGTCCACTGCTGAAGTGGAATTTCGGAAAAAGGCAGGGTTGTCGAATGAAAGCGTAGATTCTTCCACAAAGACAGTGGCACAGATCATCCGCTCAAATGTTGTAACTTATTATAATCTTATTTTTTTGATCATTACGATTCTTCTGATCGTGGTGGGGTCCTTTCGGGATCTTACTTTTTTACCTATAATTATTGCAAATATGTTGATCGGAATCATTCAGGAGCTGCGTTCCAAAAAGATTCTGGATGATCTTACGATATTAAACACACCGAAAATCACGGTCCGGCGCAACGGAAGTGATCAGGAGGTTTTGGCGGATGAACTGGTGCAGGATGATGTGATAACGCTTTCAGCAGGTGGACAGATTCCGGCGGACGCACTGGTGTTATCCGGCAATATCACAGTCAACGAGGCTTTGATCACAGGGGAGGCCGATGAGATTGTAAAAAAAGAGGGAGATTCCATTTTTTCGGGAAGTTTTGTGATATCGGGAGAGTGCCTGGCAAAACTCGAAAAAGTGGGAAAAGATTCTTATATTTCAGGACTGATGTTACAGGCAACGCAGACAAAAGAGGGCGAGCAGTCGGAGATGATCCGGGCGTTGAACCGCCTTGTGCAGACCGTGGGCGTGATCATTTTGCCGATCGGGGCGATCCTGTTTTTACAGCAATACTTTTTTTCCGGGGCAACGATGAAAGATAGTGTGACGGGCATGGTGGCGGCTATTCTCGGAATGATCCCGGAAGGCCTGTACCTTCTTGCAAGTGTGGCGATGGTGGTGTCGGTGATGAGGCTTGGAAAACAAAAGGTACTGATCCATGACATGAAATGTATCGAGACACTGGCGCGGGTAAATGTGTTGTGCGTGGATAAGACCGGAACCATTACCGTGCCGGAAATGGAAGTGGCACAGTTTATCCTTGCTAAAGACCAGAACCTTGCAGCCGAAGAGGAGAAAAATAAAGTTGCAAAAACGATCTCTGACTGTGTGCGTGCCCTGCCGTGCGACAATGCAACGATGGAGGCATTGCAGCAGTATTTTACGGAGCCGATGGAAAACAGTGCAGAAAAAATCGTCCCGTTTTCGTCTGCCACAAAATACAGCGGAGTGGTTCTGGCAGGAAAAGCTTATGTGGTCGGCGCACCGGAATTTGTGCTGCGGCAGGATTATGCGGCTGTTCAGGGAACAATCGAAGTATTTCTGGAAAAGGGATATCGTGTGCTTGTATTTGCAGAGTATGAGGGGAATCTGGATGGAAAAGAACTGACAGAAAATGCAACTCCCATTGCATTTATCCTGCTCAACAATGCAATTCGTGAGGGGGCAATGGATACATTCCGTTACTTTTCCAAGCGGGGAGTGGAAGTGAAAGTGATCTCCGGGGACAATCCGGTCACGGTATCGGAGATTGCAAAGAAAGCGGGAATCCGCCATGCGGAAAAACAGGTGGATGCAGCAACGTTGAAAACAGCGGAGGCAGTGCGGAAGGCAGCAAAAAAATACACGGTGTTCGGCAGGGTGACACCGGAGCAGAAACGTCTTCTGGTGCAGGCATTAAAAGAGCAGGGAAAGACCGTGGCAATGACCGGAGACGGCGTGAACGATATTCTTGCGTTAAAAGATGCAGACTGCAGCATTGCGATGGCATCAGGCAGTGAGGCGGCTTCGCATGTGGCACAGCTTGTGCTGCTCGATAACGATTTCAATAAAATGCCGGCGGTTGTCATGGAAGGGCGGCGGGTGGTGAACAACATCGGGCGCACTGCCAGCCTTTATCTGGTCAAGAACATTTTCTCCATGCTCTTAGCCGTATTTTCCATGCTGTTTCTGATTGATTATCCGCTGGAGCCATCGCAGGTGTCGCTCATCAGTGTTTTTACGATCGGGATTCCGTCATTTTTTCTGGCGCTGGAGCAGAACCGGAATCAGATCCATGGGCATTTTCTTACCAATGTCCTGATCCAGGCGCTTCCGGCTGGGATTACAGATTTTATCGTGGTGAGCGGTCTGGTGATTTTCTGCAGGGAGTTCGGAGTGGAAAAAGAGTGCGTTTCCACGTCGTGCACGATCCTGATCGCAGTTGTCGGCTTCATGATCCTTTATCATATAGCAAAACCGATGACAACACCGCATGCGATCCTGATCGCAGCGATGGTCATCGGCTGGTTATTTTGTATGCTGTTTTTCAGTGAACTGTTTGCGATCACGGCGGTCACAGGAAAATGTGCAATGCTCATGATTGTGTTCGCAGTCATCACGGAGCCAGTGTTCCGGTATCTGATACAGCTTGTGGAGACTGTTCAGAAGTGGGGTGGAAAACTAAAATTTTAGTCCGATGAACCGGAATGTTTTTTCCGGCTCTGTTTTTCCCAGATAAAATACGTTACGATCAGAAGGATTCCGGTGAACAGCCATGTGATCGGGCTTGCCAGACGGACTGCCCAGTAACCGAACGGATTTAAGGTGACGGCGATCACGATAATACGGCACACCATTTCCACAACACCGCTTAACATTGGAACAAGTCCGCGGTTTAAGCCCTGCAGGGCGTTCCGGTAAAGGAAAATCCATGCGAGCGGCAGCATGAAGAAACTGATGGTGTTCAGATACTGCATGGCATAGTCGAAAATTTCTTCAGAAGGATTGCTCACAAACCAGCTCACAATAAAACGTCCGCCGAATACGCAGATGGCAGAGGCAGCAAGCGAGATAAAAATGCAGATGAAAAATCCTTTGCGCATTCCCTCGTAGATACGTTTGTATTTTCCTGCGCCGAGGTTCTGACCGCAGTAGGTGGCAATCGCAGTGCCGAGTGTCGGCATGGTCTGGGTGGAGAGGTTTTCCACTTTGGAGGCGGCAGTGAAGGCAGCCACAACACTGGAACCGAAAATATTGACTGCACCCTGCAGGATCATGGTTCCGATAGCGGTGATGGAATAGTTGAGCGCCATCGGAATACCGATGGAAAGCATATTGAACACACCGTATCCGTCGAGATAGTAATCTTCCCGGCTGGTTTTTAAAATGTCGAATTTGCGGAACATATAAATAAAGCAAAGCAGTGCGGAGACACCCTGCGCAATGATCGTTGCATAGGCAGCGCCTGCGGTTCCAAGTTTTACGACGACGATCAAAAACAGGTCGAGCACAATATTTAAAAAGGAAGAGAGAATCAGGAAATACAGCGGTGTTTTGCTGTCGCCGATCCCTCTTAAAATACCGGCGGCAACGTTGTAGGACATCGTGAGCAGGATACCTGCGAAAATGACTTTAATATAAGAGTCTGCGAGTCCTAAGATATTGTCCGGTGTTTTCATTAAAATAAGAAACTGTCTGGAAGCTGCCACCGTAGGGATAGTCAGAAGTAACGATACAATGGCAGTCAGTATCAGGGAGAGTGCGACATAATGCTTTAACAGCTTGAAATCTTTTGCACCGAAGGCGTGGGAGACCATAACGCCAAATCCCTGCGCAATACCATTTGCAAATCCTAATACAAGGAACATCAGACATCCGGTAGAGCCTACCGCAGCCAGAGCATCCTCACCAAGATACTGCCCGACAATGATCGTATCCACCATGTTATAAAACTGCTGAAAAATATTTCCCAGTAAAACCGGAACGGAAAAAAGTAAGATCATTCTGAGCGGGCTTCCCATTGTCATGTCTTTTGTCATAATCTGTACTCCTTGATTTATAAAATAGTTAAAAATCTGTCCGTGTTTTTTAGCCTCAACACGCATATTCTTTACGTTTCAGCAACTTAGTATAAGGCATGGACCGCAAAAAGACAATGTTTATTTTTGCGAAAAAATATAAATTTTTTGTTTTCGCAAAAGAAAAGATTTTTTCGTGGGAAACTGTTATAATAAGAAAGCAATTATTTGCAAGTCACAGTAAAATCACGGAGTAAAATAATGCAGACAAACCTCGAATACTACAAAATTTTTTATTATGTATCCAAATACAACAGTATCTCCCTCGCAGCAGAGGCACTTTCCATCTCACAGCCGGCAGTCAGCCAGGCAGTCAAGCATTTAGAAAGTGATCTTTCCTGTGCTCTCTTTGTGCGGACATCCAAAGGCGTGCGCTTGACAAAAGAAGGCGGACTGCTTGCAGAATATGTGAGAAAAGGATATGAGACAATCCTTACCGGGGAGAAAAAACTCTCAGAGATGTTAAACTTAGATGCCGGAGAAATCTGTGTGGGGGCTAGTGACATGACATTGCAGTTTTATCTGCTTCCTTATTTAGAAGCGTTCCATGATGCATTTCCACAGATCAAGGTGACCGTGACGAATGCCCCGACACCGGAGACGTTGAAACATTTACAGGACGGAAAAATTGATTTTGGGATCATCAGTACCCCGGTGAACAATAAATATGATTTTAAAATGACACCTGTCCGCAAAATTCAGGATGTCTTTGTGGCGGGAAAAAAGTTTGAGTATTTAAAAGGTGGAAAATTAAGCTATAAAGAGCTTGAAAATCTTCCGGTCATGTGCTTAGAGGGCAGCACTTCCACAAGAAAATATGTGGAGGATTATCTGGCAGAGCGCGGCACATTTGTCCGGCCGGAATTTGAACTTGCGACGAGCGATATGCTCATCCAGTTTGCAGTGCGCAACCTCGGTGTTGCCAGTGTCGTGTCGGATTTCGCAGAAAAATATATCGAAAGCGGGGAATTATTCGTATTGAAATTTGATAGGGCGATACCGGAACGCGAGTTTTGCATTGTCTCAAACGAGCGTGCGCCGATGTCGGCAGCGGCAGAAAAATTATATGATTTTCTGCCTGTTCCGTAGTGAAAAAATGTCAGAAAAAGTTCATCAATTCTTCATCAATCTTAATAGAATATCAATGGGATTACGGGCAGTAATATGATAAATTTATATGCAGGATCAGGATATTTAGGGGGAAACGTCAATGATGCGTTTATTATCGATCGGGATAGATTGTGTCTCAGCTGCTATTTTTGTGATTCCTGCTTTGGCTATTTTGCAGTGTACAATCTACAGGAAATGGGAATTTAAACCATTTTGTGTAAAACTGATATTTGCATTTTATGCGATCGCAATGTTTTCAGTTGTGGGTGTTCCTGCGGTTGGGATATTTCAGATGGATTTTGGTCTGAATCTGATACCGTTTGCAGACATTGTAAATAGTCCGTTTGCATATATGAAAAATACGATTTTGAATATCATTTTATTTATACCGATGGGATTTTTTGTACCTGCGGTCTGGAAGAATTACCGGTCTTTCAAAACCATGTTTTTCATGGGACTCGCGGTATCACTGGGGATTGAACTATTACAGATATTTACATTCAGGCTTACGGATATTGATGATCTGATCACCAATACGGCAGGAACCGTGCTGGGATATGAAATAAGCAGAAGATTTTCTTTTCCGTTCTCTTTAAAATCAGTGGATTCGAAAGGAATTTTGGTACGATATGAACCTGTCCTGATTCTGGCAGTTACGCTTTTGATTTCCATGTTTCTGAAACCAATCGTGTCTGATAGCATATGGAATATCATGATATAATGAGCGCAAGTGAGAAGAATGCATTTATGCATTCGGCGAACGGCGAATGTCGATCATGAAGCTTTGCTTCATGATATAATAAACAATTATATCAAATATAATGAATATTAATTTTACTTATGACATATATTCGTGTATAATCATAAAGTAAAAACAGGAAAGCGTGATGGTTTTTACAGACCATCACTTTTTTTATGCAGGAGGAAAATCAAATGGTTACAGCAGTAGTAGGCGCTAACTGGGGCGACGAGGGAAAAGGAAAAATCACAGATATGCTTGCAGATGAAGCGGACATCGTTATCCGTTTTCAGGGTGGAGCAAATGCAGGTCACACCATCGTAAACAACTATGGTAAATTTGCATTACATACATTGCCATCCGGTGTATTCCACAGCCATATCACCAACATTATCGGAAATGGTGTTGCACTGGATATCCCGAAAGTAATGAGTGAGATCAAATCGATCACAGACCGCAATGTGCCTGCACCAAAAATCATGATTTCAGATAGAGCACAGATCGTTATGCCATACCACGTTCTTTTCGATCAGTATGAGGAGGAGCGTCTTGGAAAGAATTCTTTCGGTTCTACCAAGTCCGGTATCGCACCATTTTATTCAGACAAATATGCAAAGATCGGTTTTCAGGTAAGTGAATTATTTGACGAGGAATTATTGCAGGCAAAAGTAAAACGTACCTGCGAGACAAAGAACATTATGCTTGAGCATATGTATCACAAACCATTATTAAAAGAAGAAGAGTTATTAGCTACTTTGCATGAGTACAGAGACATGGTCGCTCCATATGTCGGAGATGTTTCTTTATTCTTAGACAAAGCAATCAAGGAAGGCAAGAAGATCTTATTAGAAGGCCAGCTTGGTACCTTAAAAGATCCGGATCACGGAATTTATCCAATGGTAACCTCTTCTTCCACCTTGGCAGCATACGGTGCGATCGGAGCAGGTATCCCACCATATGAGATCAAGAAGATCGTAACAGTAAGTAAAGCATACTCTTCCGCAGTAGGAGCAGGTGCATTTGTAAGCGAGATCTTCGGAGATGAAGCTGACGAGCTGAGAAGACGCGGCGGAGACGGCGGTGAATTTGGAGCAACAACCGGACGCCCAAGAAGAATGGGATGGTATGACTGTGTTGCAAGTAAGTATGGATGCCGTCTGCAGGGAACAACGGATGTAGCGCTTACCGTACTTGACGTATTAGGATACTTAGATGAGATCCCGGTATGTGTTGGATACGATATCGACGGAGAAGTAACCACAGACTTCCCTGTAACTGCAAAATTAGAGAAAGCAAAACCAGTATTCAAAAAACTTCCGGGATGGAAATGTGATATCCGTGGAATTAAGAAATACGAGGATCTTCCGGAAAACTGCAGAAATTACATTGAGTTCATTGAAGGACAGATCGGATACCCGATCACAATGGTTTCTAACGGACCGGGAAGAGAAGATATCATTTACCGCAATAAATAAAGAGACTGAGGCAGGCGTGCAGTGGCACCCTGCCTTTTGTGACAAAACAAGGAAGAAGGAGCATTTATGATAAAAAATATTATTTTAGATGTCGGGAAAGTTCTTGTGGCGTGGGAGCCGGAAGACGCAATGAAACAACTTGGATTTGATGATAAGATAGTGAAAGCAGTTGCGGATGCTACGGTCAATACTCCGGTCTGGTCTGAGACAGACCGTGGCGTCTGGTCAGATGAACAGATCCTACAGGCATTTTATGAGAAGGCACCGGAATATAAAAAAGAGATCGACCTGTTCTGGAATCATCTGGAGCTGGCGATCAAACAGTTTTCCTATACGAAAGAATGGATTTCCAATATGAAAAAAGAGGGCTTGCATGTGTATATTCTTTCTAATTATGGGGATTGGACTTACCGGAGAACAAAAGACAATGCACTGGATTTCTTGCCGTTGACAGACGGAGCGATTTTTTCCTATACAGTGAAGCAGATCAAACCGGATCTTGAAATATATGAAACATTGTTAAATCAGTACAAACTGAAACCGGAAGAATGTGTATTTATCGATGACCGGATGGAAAATATCGAGGGAGCCGAAAAAGCCGGAATCCACGGAATCTGCTTTGAGACGATCGGGCAGGTGAAAGAGGATCTGAAGAAATACAATATATATGTCTAAATAACAGGTATTTAAGAAGAGAAAAAATCGTCGTTTCACAAAGTTATCACATTTTTTTCCAAAAGAAAACACATTTTTTCGATAAGATAATACTATCGAAAACCGACAGTTGCGAAATTCGTGAAAACAGACGGATTTCGCGATTTTCATGCGAGCCGGAAGTAAGGAGGAAAAGATTGTGATCGAGATCAGCCATCTGGTAAAAAAATATGGCGACCATATTGCAGTGAATGATCTGACATTGACTGTGGAACCAGGAAAAATTTATGGATTTTTAGGACCAAACGGCGCCGGAAAATCCACCACGATGAACATTATTACAGGGTATTTAGGTGCAACCAGCGGAGAGGTGAAGATCAACGGATTTGATATTTTTGCACAGCCGGAAGAAGCAAAAAAATGTGTGGGATATCTGCCGGAGATCCCGCCTCTTTATGTGGATATGACAGTCAGGGAGTATCTGAACTTTGTGGCAGAGTTAAAGAAACTCGAAAAGGGTCGGAGAAATAAATATGTGGAGGAGGCGATGGAGACGACCGGAATCACTGCACAGCAGTCAAGACTGATCCGTAACCTGTCAAAAGGCTACAGGCAGAGAGTCGGATTTGCACAGGCAGTGTTAGGGTATCCGGAGATCATCATTCTGGACGAACCGACGGTCGGACTTGATCCAAAACAGATCATAGAGATCCGTGACCTCATCAAAGAACTTGGCAAAAATCATACGGTTATTTTAAGTTCGCACATTTTGTCTGAAATATCTGCAGTGTGTGATCACATTTTCATTATTTCCAAAGGAAAATTAGTGGCAGGCGATTCCACGGAGAATCTGATGAAACAGATGTCCGGGGCGCAGGAGATCGAACTTCTGATCAAAGGAGACAATGCGGCAGTGCAGGAGACATTCACCGGGATCGCAGAAGTTGAAAAATGCATTCCATTAGAGCAGAAGGACGAAGCGTGTGTACATCTGAATCTGATCGCAAAACCGGGAATGGATATCAGGGAACAGGTGTTTGCTTCCTGTGTCAACCATGGATTTGTCATTCTGCAGATGAATCCCGTTTCAAAATCTCTTGAGGATGTGTTCCTCGAACTTACGGAAAAAGAGGGGACACAGAAGGAAGTTCTGCCGGAGAAAAAACTCCATTTTGTAAAGTCTCATTTTGGAAAAGAGAGTAAGGAGGACGGGGAATAATGTTTGCGATATTAAAAAGAGAAGTAAAAGCTTACTTTCAGACGGTGACAGGATGGTTGTTTATTGCAGCAGTTCTTGTACTCTATGGACTATATTTTTATGTTTACAATCTGCGCGCAGGCTATCCTTATATTTCTTACTCACTGTCGGCGATCGCATTTATCATGCTGATCACGGTACCTGTGCTGACTATGCGCAGTTTTGCGGAGGAACGCCACAGCAGAACAGACCAGTTGATCCTGACTGCACCGGTATCTGTGGGAAAAGTAGTATTGGGAAAATATCTCGCAATGGCTTTTGTATTTACCATAGATATGGTGATCATTGCGATCACACCATTGCTGTTAATGTCCTACGGAACAATCCCATTAGGGGAATCCTATGCAGCAGTGCTTGGATTCTGGCTGTATGGCTGCGCCTGCATTGCCGTTGGTATGTTTATTTCCTCATTGACCGAAAGCCAGGTGATTTCCGCAGTTTTGACATTTGTTGCATTATTTGCCGGCTATATGATGGGAAGCATTTGTAATCTGATCTCAGAGAGCGGAAATCTTCTGACAAAAATTTTAGGCTGCTACGATTTTTATACGCCGCTCGATAACTTTATGAATGGAACACTGGATGTGGCGGGAATTGTCTATTACGTAACGATCATTGCATTACTTTTGTTCCTGACAGGGCAGTCCGTTCAGAAACGCCGCTGGAGCATCAGTTCCAAAAAAATATCGACAGGTGTATTTTCAACGGGAATGATCATTGCAATGGTGGCAGTGACCGTTGTTGTGAACCTGTTCGTGGCAGAACTTCCGGCAACATGGACATCCATTGATGTCACTTCAACAAAAATTTACTCCATCACAGACGATACGAAGGATTATCTGAAAGGTCTCGACGAGGACGTGACAATTTATGTGCTGGTGTCCGATGCATCAAAAGATACAAAGCTGGATGAGACATTACAGAGATATGAATCCCTGTCGGATCACATCAAAGTTTCCTATATCAATCCGGCTGCAAACCCGGCTTTTGCAGCACAGTATACAGACAGTTCTGTGACTTCCAACAGCATGATCGTTGTGAGCAACGCAAGATCCAGAGTCATTGATTACAATGATGTGTATACCTATAGTTATGATTACAGCAGTTATTCCAGAAGCATTGATGGATATGATGCAGAGGGACAGCTTACAAGTGCAATCCAGTATGTGACCATGGATTCTACAGAACTTCCGGTGATCTATCAGGTGTCCGGACATGGGGAAACAGCTTTGTCCGGTGGCTTTACAGAGGCAATTGAAAAAGCAAATATCACATTATCTGACCTTGCATTATTAAAAGAGGATACGGTTCCGGAAGATGCAGCAGCGTTGATCATTAATGGACCGACCACTGATTTTTCGAAGGATGATGCCAGCAAAGTGATCGATTATATCAATCGGGGTGGAAAAGTGCTGATCACCTGTAATTTTCAGGCGCAGGGTCTGGAAAACTTCGAGTCAATCCTGTCGGCATGCGGCATGGAACGGGTTTCCGGCATTGTCATGGAAAATGATAAATCCTATTATTACAGCAATACACCGTATTACCTGCTTCCTGACGTAAATTCAAGTGCATATACAAGTTCCGTCAGCGGTTCATATATCTTTGCTCCATATAGCGAGGCAATTACCTATGGAGAAGATACAGATGATACAACTTATAAAGCATTATTGGAGACGACAGATAAAGCAGTATCCAAGACAGATGCAGTAAATGCAACAACATCAGAGCTGGAGGAGGGAGATGCTGCAGGACCATTTGCAGTTGCGGTTGCCATGGAAAAAACAATCGATGAAGATGCAGTCGCAAAAGTAGTGGTCGCCGGATCTGTGGAAATGTTTGCAGACAGTGCAGACCAGATCGTTTCCGGAAATAACAGCGCTATGTTTACAGATATCATTGCCCAGATGGTTGGCGATTCTGATCTTGCAACAAGTGTGATCCCGACAAAAGATTACACGCTCAGCGCCATCACGGTGGATGCAGCGGCAGGGATTCTGTATGGGCTTGGTCTGATGATCGTGCTTCCGGTCATTATGATGATTCTTGGAATTGTGATATGGGCATCAAGAAGAAAAAAATAAAACAATAGATGATAGAAAATCAAGATTGGAGACAGATAGAATATGAAAAAACAGAAAATTCAGTTTATTGTAATTCTGATCGTGCTGGCAGTGCTTATCGCTGCCACCTTCGGAATGAAATGGTATAACAAAAATAAAGAGGAAGAGAAAACAGCGGAAGAAGAGGCTTCTACCATTTATATTTCCAAAGTGGACGTTGACACGATCACAGCATTTTCTTATGAGGTTGACCATGTGACGTATACTTTTACAAAGGATGGGGATACATGGACCTATGACGGAGACACATCACTGGATATGGATGAAGAAGCGATCGACAGCATGCTTTCAACACTGTCATCGCTGACAGCAATAGAAGAGATCAGTGATTATACAGATCTGAAAGAGTTTGGATTTGACCAGCCGGAAGATCTGATATCCTACACAACAAGTGAAGGGTCTGTTTCTCTTTTTGTAGGAAATAAAAATGATACTTTGAATGCATACTATATTATTTCAGCTGATGGAGGAAGCATTTATCTGACAGAAACGTCTCTTGCGGATGCTTTTTCAAAAACGATTGAGGAGCTGACAGTCACAGAGGATACAGAAAGCACGGAGACAGTTGAGAACACAGAAACTGTATCTGAGAACACAGAAGAATAAATAAGATAAAAGCAGGATCAGCACCTGACAGAAAATTTTGTTCAGGTGCTGATTTTTTAATGCTCTGCAGTATTTTTTTCTTCGGAATCTTTTTTGATCAGTTTGTAAATAAAACTGTATGCCCAGATTAAAACAGGGATGATCACAGAAGCATAAATGGATGTCATGAGCATGTTCATAAAATTTTCGCTGGCAGAAACTGCACAGACGATAGTAGAAATATAAAGTCCAGCCAGAATGATCACGCCGATGATTGCTAAAATTTGTTTTATTTTTTTCATATTTTGAATCCTTTCGGGAAAATTGTAATAAACTATGGTACAATCATCGTATAGGAAAAAAACAGTTTCGTCAATAAAATTGTAGAAGAAAAGGCAGGTAAATCGGGTGGCATATGAAAAGCTTTTGAATGAAATTTATGCGGCAGTATCATTGAAATATCTGTGGAAGGAATATGAGCCGTATTTTGTGAAAAGTGAATCACCGGACTGGATTAATCCAAACATGGATTTCGGGCTGGAAGTCAGTCAGGCACTTTTGCCGGATGACGGGCAGGAGGAGAGTTTTATCGAAAAATATCTTGGTTGCCGGAAAGAGGAACTACCTTCTTTGGCGTTTGATAAATATGGAGAGCGGTTGAATTTTTACAATGGAAGGTTTTGGGCGATTCTGCCAGATAATACTGTGCAGCAAGATTATCTTTCCAAGGCGAAATATCGTTTTGACCGCAAACTGGAAAAACTAAATGCAAATTATATCCATAAGCACTACAATGGTTTGTATCTTTTTCTACATCCGACCGACGAGAATGATATTGATGCAGGTGCACTGTTTGAATATATGAGATATACACAGGAAAAGAAAAAAATGCGATTTGACAGGGTATTTTTAAATTGTGTCAAAACCATTTACGTCTGCAATTACGAAAACAATACGATTGAGCCGATTGTGCTGCCGCCAAATGCGGAAAACTTTTTGAACACGGAGGCGGAGTACCTCCGCAATTGCTGTGACTGGAAGGATGGGACAGCGTTGGAGATGAAGCGTGGCGATGAGAGCTTTTAAATGAGTGTAGAAATATGATTGGAGGAAAATAGAATGAACAGTATCTTTCGCAGAGTAAGTATCAGAAAATATCAGGAAAAGAAAATTGAGCAGGAAAAAGTGGAACAACTGCTTCGAGCTGCAATGGCAGCGCCGTCTGCATGCAACCAGCAGCCGTGAGGAGCTGGCTCTTCCATTTCAATCATTCAGTCAAAATGCAAAAGAGCAGGAAAAGTTAAAAGTTTCCTTGACTTTCCCCACCCAGCCCCTTACAATAAACCTATCTTTTTTATCAAATCAAAGTTACAAAACATACTAACATAACAAAAATCCATCACCACATCGGTGGACCATTCAGCAGGAGAAAATGACAGACAGGGGATTTAGAACAGTAACTAAAAAATCCATGCAAACAGTCTTGAAGAATCTTGAGGGGTTCTATATAATAAACATAGATCATTCGGAAAACCTGTTTGTATACCATAAAAGCAGGAGGTCAAATGACCAGGAAAAAACAAAAGACCAGGAAAACACAAAAGAACAGGAAAAAACAACAGACATTAGAAGAAAAGAAAGAACAGGTTAAAAATTTCAGACCTATCGATGATACGTTTTTTGAAGTACTGGCAGATGATATTGGCGTATGTCAGGAGATGCTGCGTATCATTTTAGAAGATGAGAAACTCATCGTAAAAGACGTTATCGTACAGAGTAGTGAGAGAAACCTGTATGGGCGATCTGTCCGTCTGGATGCACTCTGTATCCTTGGAAATGGAAAAAAGTGTAATGTGGAAGTGCAGCGTTCTAACAAGGATCACCATTTAAAAAGAGTGCGGTTCAATGCATCGGTCATCACGGTGCGGGACTCGCAGACGGATGATAAATTTGAGGAGACGATCGATCTGATCGTTGTGTATATTTCCGAGTTCGATATCTTTAAACGTGGCAGGGTGATCTATCACGTGGACAGCGAGATCCGGGAAACACAGGAAAAAGTAGACGACGGATTGGAGCGTGTATTCGTCAATACCGCAGTAAAAGACGGAACAACTATCTCAGAATACATGGACTGTTTTCTGCAAAAAGAGATAGACAATGCCAAATTTCCGAAATTAACCAACCGTGTGTACTATCTGAAACATGAAGAGGGAGGTGTAAACGCAGTGTGTGAAATAATGAGAAAATATTCAGAAGAAGTCGCAGAAAAAGCATATCAGCAGGGAGAGGAAGCCGGCAAAGAAATCGGAAAAGAAATCGGTCAACGCCAGGCAAACATTGCCGCCATCAAAAACATGATCATCCGCTTCCGGGCAACAAAGGAAGTCATTCTGGAAGATTACACCGAATCCGAATACAACACCGCCATCGCCGAACTCGAGTCCGAATCCAGATAACCCCCGACCAAAACAACCCAGATCCAAACCACCTAAAACAAAACCACCCATCACAGAGCCAGCCCGTCAGGAGCTGGCTCTTTCCGCATCATAAAAACCATTCCACCACCACTTGAAACATATTAATTACTATAATAAAAACGCAAGAATAAATTGCATATATAAATAATAAACACAATTATAATGCATATAAAATTAATAAAAAGGCAAAAAAACATTGCATTATCATAAAATAAACGATACTATATAAGTGAGATGATAAAGAAAGGTTGCATCGATATGAAGATTCAAGCTGTATTTATAGATGGATTTAAGAACTTAGCAAATGTAAGAATATCTTTTAATAATATTACAACACTTGTTGCATTAAATGATTTTGGAAAATCAAATGTACTTTCAGGTATTGATTTTGGATTGAGTTTTATGAAAGCATCGATAGAAGATAAAAAGGATATGATGTCCAATTCCAAACTGATTCCCGGTAATTGTAATTTGATTGGAAGAAATTATAAATATGAGATGGAGGTAGCAGCAGATATTGATGGCAGGGAATACTTGGTGCAGTATGGCTATGAGTTTGAATGGAAAGATACCGATGGTAAAGAGCCAAGAATAATATCAGAATTTTTGAGAGTCAAACTTAATGAAAAAGGACAAAAGTATGCCCAGCTAATCAATAGAACTGCTCATACAGCATTCTATAGGAGTTCGGAGACGGGAAGATGTTCATCAATAATTAAGGTTGGGGAGACAGAATTAGTTGTGAACAAGTTAAGAGCCTATGATGAATTATATTATGCCTTGATTATTACAAAGCTTAATGGAATAAAAATAAATATGGGAAACAATCTGGAGACTAAGAACTTCTGCCAGTCAGATTCTGTTATTCAGAAAGGTTTCGACAATGCGTCGATAAATGAGGATAATCTGCCACAAGTTATATATAGGCTGAAAAGCCAGTATCCAGATAAATTTGCATTATTAAAAGAGGCTTATATTCAGTTATTTCCTGAATTTGAGGAGATTATTGTAAAAGATTTTCAGTTAAATGTAGAAGAAGATCACCAGCTTCGGGAGAATGCACCGTTTCAATTTACGATTGCTGTCTATGCATTATTTGTTAAGAGAAAGGGGCTGGTGAATCCGGTAAACTTTTCTACGATATCAGATGGTGCAAGGCGGGTTTTTATGATATTGACCAAAATTATTACAGCCAGTGTCAGTAATATTTCATTGATAGCGATCGAGGAGCCGGACAACTCTGTATATTCTGGCTTGTTCGGGGCGTATATCAGGATGATTCGTGAGCTGTCAGCTGGTTGTAAAGTTATCATTACAAGTCATTCACCGTACTTTGTCAGCTGTCTTGATCCTTCTGGAATTTATGTCGGGATAAATAGAAAGGCTGGAGTAGCGGAGTTTTTTCCGTTTAAGAAGTCAGGGCAGAAACAGCTGGTAAATGATGCAGTTAGTTTAGATTTGCGAATGGGGGAGTATCTGTTTTCAATGCTTGCAGATTCTGAAAGTAATATAAGGGATTATTTGGAATGGGACAATGAATAAATGCTATATCAAAGGAGAAAATCAACATGGTGGATAATGATTACACATTGGAAGGCAGGTTTGAAATTGCCAATGAGAACATGAAACAGGAGATGAATGAGTTTATCATACAGATACTGTATAAGACAGGAATCAGAAAGACCACGACTGTAATGATCAATGGTCGGGAGTTCGATGCAGTTGAACAGACATATCCGGATGAAAATGGAATCATTTATTTCGATTATTCTGTATTTGAAAAAAGGATAAGAAGAGGAAACTATTATAATTGTCATACTTGTGAATTGGTAACGGAAGATCGCGGAGAAAATGAATTTGGTCTGGTCATGAACATGATAATGATAATATTAGAGTCCTATTCGGACAGTCCGTGTTACCTGATGCATAAAGGTAATCTATTTAACATCCTGGGGTACGTTGATCTGGTAGAAAGCTTAACAGGAAAGGTTTTAACCTTTAAAAACAGAGACAATATTGGAAAAATAAAAGGAATACCGGTAGACAGGCATTTGCTTTATAAATGCATTCTTCGTGATGATGAAGATGAACTTCTGGGATTTTGGGATTCTGAAACCATATTGCTTTCAGACCAAAGAAAAGAGGAAATATCCGAATGGAGTGACAGGTATAAAAGTTTGAAAGATGATGATGTGAAGTCTTTTGATATGGAAGCTGCGCTGGCGAAAGCGATAGCAATCATGTCTTTGGAGTGGGAATGCAGATATGTGAATAAGGATATGGTAGATGAGTTCATCGGAAATAAAGAAGTATCATCTTATAAAAAAGCGGTTTATCTGTTACAGAAACTACTTGAGGAAGATATGGAGATGTTTGGAGAATTTACGAAAACACAGGTGTTGGAATGGATTTTGTATGAGATAGATCCGGAGGAAAAAGAAAGCAGCTATTCCGCGTATATGAGTCTGCTTGGAAATAAGAAGTACAGAAAAGAATTTATGGGATTTTAATGGAGGATAATATGGGGACTTTTTGTGATTATAATGGAAACATGACAATTCCGGACGAATTCAAAGACGAATTTAATGAGAATATGATAAAAATTCTTCAGAGGGGCGGAATGATGCAGTTTGAAAATGTACACATGTATGGGAAGGAAATTCATCTGATCCGTCCGGTTGAGTGCGATGAGGAAGGGAAAGCATACTTTTCTTTTAATTACTTTGAGGATGACTTATGGGAAAGTGTGTTATTCAATTCCAGGACGCAAGTCCTGAGAAGTGGCAAAATAGGAAACAACGAATTTAACAGAGTCATGTGTGCAGCTTATCTCTTATATGAATTATATGGAATGGATTATGGGTATGTTGACAGGAATGGGGATTTTATAGATCCGGTACGCTGCATAGCATGGATCAATCATGTTCTTGACAAAGATTTTACTGCCGAAAAACGATTTAATCTCTGGAAGTATTATGAGAGTTATTACTTTACGGAAATAGAACAGGATCATTATGACAGGGCATATCCGAAAACGGTGTTTGGTATTATTCCAGAAGAATTAAGAGGTGGAATGGGAGGCAGAGATCTGGCAGATATCTATTATATTGTATATGGAACAGGGGATATGGGGATGAATGAAGCCAGCAGCGGATCATATCCGTATGAGATAATGTGTGTAAAAAAAGAATTACAGAAATTCTCTGAAACATATTGGTTTGACAGAAAAAAGCGTTTATATGAATTGTTGAAGCTTCCGTATGATGAGAGACAGGGGATTGCCTGTCAAAAATATGGCGGACTGGCGGAAATGACACTGAGAATACCAGCCAGAGTATTTGTGTACCTTTTTGCAGAGATACAAGGCTTTGATTTCTGGACAGAATGGCATGAAGTGCATGGAGAGTTTTATGTGGATGAAATTACTAAAAACTATGTTGGTGAGTCGGTCGTAAAAAAGAGAGAAGAAATAAGAAACACACAGATTGGAAAGTTGAAAACAAAAGATTTTTTGAAAAATAATGGTTGCTTTACATTTTATAATACACCGGCGGAACTTAAGGATAAACCTGACTATTATCTTTCCGATGATGATTTAATGTACTGGTGGGATGGAACAGATACCGTACAGTTATCAATACGGATGGTCGAGACATTGACCAGGTGGTCCGTAGAATTGAAGAAATTTGAGACGGAAATAAACCGGGACGAAATAGAAGATTACGATATGTTGAAAAGTTTGTTGGAATTATTGGATAGGGCAAATCATGAGTATAGAGACATATATGCATTTCAAAATATGTTTTATGAGTTTGCGCAAAACAATAAAGATATTCATTATTTTGCGGCGTTAAAGTTATTTGAGAAAATACTTGATGAAAACTGGGAGACAGGTAAAATCATTCAGTCAGTAGAATCATGGAGTACGGCTTCTAAAAATGTTATCTGTAATGAAGGCAGAATAAATGTCAAACGTTATTTGAGTGTGCTGGCAAATAAGAAGCTTAGAGTGAAGTGTTTTGGATTCTGATGAGCCCCTCCAGCCAATTTCTGCCAATTCCCCCATCCCGATTGTTCACATCACAATCACCCGGTATACTGTAACTATCCCCCGGTTTCCCCGGAGATCCGTGGGCAGAAAATAAGATCAGCATATGAAGTGCTATACAGGGAAAAACGGATAACGACAGCAGAGAGGAAGAATGACATGGAAAAACAGGAGCAGGAAGAAAGGAAACACATAGAAGCTCTGGACAGAAAAATAGAAAGACTTCAGGAAAAAGTAATTAAAAATCATAAGGAATACAGTGTCCTTGCTGAGGAGCTTTCCACACTGCTGGATGAACGGCATCCGGAACGGAAAATCGAGAGGGTAAAACAGGTGTTGTATGATGCATACGTGGAAAGTGAGCGTTCATTGGATGAAATCATTGACTTGATTCGGAATGCCGATGAATGGATATAGGCTGGATTTAGTTGTAAAATTTCTGGAAGTTCACATAAAAATGCAAAAACTAAATGTGAATATGTTAGCTTTGGTTTTTTTATTTAAAGATATTGAAAAAATGTCACGAAAATTATATAATAATCGTGACAAAAAAAGGAGAGCATTGCTATGGCAAATGGAATATATATCGAAATAAAAAAAAGAATACTGGATGCAGAAGAAGGCTCAATATTTGTAACATCAGATTTTACCGATATTGCTACAACAACAACTGTAAGAAAATGCCTTGGAAGGCAGGTTGAAGAGAAAAACATCCGCAGAATTATTGACGGAGTTTATGAAAAGCCTGTATATAGCAATTTGCTGAGGGAATATGTTCCGGCTAATCCTGAAAAAGTTGCGTATGCTATTGCAAGAGGATTTCATTGGACCATTGCGCCATGTGGAGACGTAGCATTAAATAAATTAGGACTATCAACGCAGGTTCCGGTTGTCTGGTCCTATATCAGTGACGGTCCATATAGAAAGTTTTCTTGGGATAATATCACGTTGTCTTTTAAGCATCGTGCAAATCGTGAAATTTCATATATGTCTGAGACAACCACTTTGGTTGTTGAGGCATTAAAGACATTGGGGAAGGACCGTGTTGATGACGGTATTATTTTGAGTTTGAGAAATAGATTGCCTAGAGAAGAGAAGAAAAAGATGTTAGTGGAAGCAACTGGTGTAAGCGAATGGATATATACAGTAATCAGAAAGGTGTGTGCTGAATAATGAAAGAAGTTGCGAAATTACAGATAAAAGACAGAATGGAATTATTTCAGGCAACGGCAATATCCATGGGAATGCAGCCGAATGTAATAGAGAAAGACTTTTGGGTATGTTTTATGTTGGACCATCTATTCCATGATTGTAAGTACAAAAACGCTTTTGTCTTTAAAGGTGGAACAAGCCTTTCTAAGTCATACCATGTTATTGAGAGGTTTTCCGAGGATATAGATTTGATTTTGGACTAGCGAAAAATAATGAATGACGAGGTGAATCCTTGGGAAGAAAGGTCGAAAACCAAACAGGATTTATTCAATAAGCAGATTAATTCGGAAGCAGCAAAATTCTATAAAGAGGAATTGATCCCCCAGTTGAATAGTGAAATGAAAGAAAAACTGGGGGATGGAGAATGGATTTCGGTTGATACAGAAGATGAGATGGTAGTTAATTTTTATTATCCGCAGATATTTGAGGCAGAGTATTTACGTTCTTGTGTAAGATTGGAAATTGGACCATTAGCAGAATGGATGCCATCTCATGAGACAATCGTATCTCCATTTGCAGCCGAAAAATATCCGGATATTTTTTCACAAAAAGATACATCGGTTTTGACCATTGATGTTGAGAGAACTTTCTGGGAAAAACTCACCATATTACATAAAATTGCAAATTTCCCGGAGGGAAAGCCGTTGCCTGCCAGATATGCAAGACATCTATATGATGTGTATAATATGGGCAATTCATGGGTAAAGGAAAGAGCATTTAAACGAAAAGAGTTGTTAGAAAAAGATGTGGTATTTAAGCAGAAATTTTATTATGTCAAAGGAGCACATTATGAAACTGCAACATTGAGCAGTATTGAACTTCTGCCCAAAGAAGCGGTACTCAATGCGTTGAAAGAGGACTATCAGGCAATGAGGAACATGATATATGGGAATATACCGGAGTTTGAAGAGATTCTTGAGTTCCTTGAAAAGTTGCAGGAAGAAGTACATGGGTTGTAGTAACTTGATAGCTTGAGGAACTTGATACAACAGGAGGAGAAAGTTCTGCAAAAAGAGATAGATAATGCCAAATTTCCAAAATTAACCAACCGTGTGCATTATCTGAAACATGAAGAGGGAGGTGTAAACGCAGTGTGTGAAATAATGAGAAAATATTCAGAAGAAGTCGCAGAAAAAGCATATCAGCAGGGCGAGGAAGCCGGCAAAGAAATCGGTCAACGCCAGGCACCCCAGATCCAAACCACCTAAAACAAACCCACCCATCACAGAGCCAGCCCGTCAGGAGCTGGCTCTTTCACTCCAGCCTCCTGCCAATTTCTTCCAATTCCCCCATCCCGATTGTCCACATCACAATCACCCGTTATACTGTAACTATCCCCCGGTTTCCCCGGAGATCCGCGGGCAGAAAATCAGAACAGCATAAGAGGAAACGACATGAGGACAATCGACAAAAATACCATACAATCCTATCAAAATCACATTTATACACAGGAAAAATCCCAGAATACCATCGACAAATACATCCGCGACATCCGCACCTTCACCGCCTGGCTGCAGACACAGGAACAGAAAGACATCACCAAAGAATGCGTGATCCGCTACAAAGAACATCTCGAAGCCAAATACATGCCGTCCAGCGCCAACAGCATGCTCATCGCCTTAAACGGCTTCTTCGGATACACAGGCTGGCATGACTGTTTCGTCACGATCTTCAAGACCCAGCCAAACCACATCTATGCGCAGGAAAAAGAGATGATGCGCGCCGAATACGAAAAACTCATCGCAACTGCAAAAGAGAATGGCAACCTCCGCCTTGCCATGATCATCGAGATCATCGGCAGCACCGGCATGCGCATCAGTGAACTTGCATCGGTCACGGTGGAAGCAGTGGGCACCGGAAAGATCAGTATATCCTGCAAAGGAAAACACCGTGAGATCTATCTCGTACACAAACTGAAAATGAAACTGATCGACTACTGCAAAAAGAAAGACATCAGAAGCGGAGCGGTCTTCATCACAAAAAACGGAAACCCGGTAGACCGCAGCAACATCTGGACGGAAATGAAAAAAAACGCCGAAAAAGCAGGCGTTGCACTGGAGAAAGCATTTCCGCATAACCTCCGCCATTTCTTTGCACGTGTCTACTATAGCATACATAAAAACATCAGCCAGCTTGCGGATATCCTTGGACACAGCAGTATCAATACCACAAGGATCTACTTAGCGACCACAGAGGAAGACCATGTCAAAAAATTGGAGCGTCTGGATCTGGTCGTCTGAACGACAGAAATAAAAAAGACACAACATAATGTAGATTATGTTGTGAATGCATTCAGATGAAAGTATGGTAATTATTACCAATAACTTCCAAATATTATTTTTTTATCAAAAAATCCGATAAATGTCAATTAGTCTGATGCTAAAATTCGACAAAAAACCCCATTTTTATAAAAGAAGCACTAATATCATAGTACTTCTCTAGGATATTGTTGTCATTTTTGCACAAAAATAAGACCAGACTTCTGTAAACGCCTGATTTTTTCAGTATTTCATGGTTTTACAGCTGGAAATCATGTTTTTCTAATTATACTACATCCGTAAATAACTGCTAAAAACCAGAAATTTTATAAATTTGTTCAAAATCCCGGTGAAACCGGGCAAAGGAGCCATTCCTCCACACAACATAATCTACATTATGTTGTGGAGCTTTCTTCATGCAATAAAAATTAAGGAGGAAACCTATGAGAAGGACGAAAGCAAACCGTGCATTGACATTTGTGATGGCAGCCGCACTGCTCATCGGATCGATCCACGGCGTAGGTGCAAAAGAGCAGAGCAAAGCTTATGATGCACCTGAACTGACGCTCACACAGGGCGTGACAGACTATGACCTGACGGAAGGGATCGCGTATGACAGTGAAAAATATACCCTGTCCGTCACTGACACAGGAAACTTTGACATCAATGTGGCAGGAGATTATGAGATCTCATACGCACTGACGGAAAAGGAAAGCAGTGTAAATGTAACTGAAAGTGTGGAGAACACAGACAGTGTAGAAAGCATAGAAAACATAGAAAGCACCGAGACAGTGTCAGGCACAGAAACGATAGAAACGACAGATGCCATGGCAACGGTGGAAGATACGGATCAGACACCGGAAGGGGATGCCACCAACACCGTTGATACGCAGGAAAAGCAGGTCATCACCTTTACAAGAACGGTTCATGTAGTAGCGGCTTCTGAGGACGAAGTACCTATGTATGAAGCACGGGAACTGGTGCTGGTACAGGGGGAGGAAGGCTATGACCTGACAGATGAGATCCTCTATGATGATGTAAAATATACGTTAACAGTAGGGGATCTTGGAGGCTTCGATATTAACAAGATCGGCTCCTACGAAGTGACCTATTCCCTTACACCTGTGGCAACACAAGAGACACAGGGAAATGGACAGGATGACACACAGGATAACCAGGTCATCACATTTCAGAGAACAGTTACCGTGAAGGAAGCTGGCGAAGAAAACGCTTTGTATGAAGCATCGGATCTGACAGTTTTTCTTGGGGATGAGGATTACGATTTGACTGACGGAATCATCTACGACAGTGATTTGTATGATTTATCCATCACAGATCTGGGTGGATTTGATATCTATGTACCCGGGGATTATGAGGTCAGCTATGAATTGACAACAAAGCAGAGAACCGGTCCTGCAATGTCAGAAAACGGCTCTGAAGGAAATGCTTCGGAAGCATCTCAGGATACTGAAGCAAATACAACAGCATCCACACAGGAAGATGCCGGGGGAAGCGTAACAGCATCCACATCAGGGACAACTGTGGGCAGTGTATCCGGTGGAAATGCGGGAGCAGTTGTGGCAGCGTTCAGCAGAACGGTAAGTGTAGTTATACCTGATACAAGTATGTATGGTGCTGCAACCTATGCGGTACAGGGCAATTATACGATTGAACTTGGAAATCCTATCTGGACGGATGATTCCCATACAAAGTTTAATTATTCCTATGCAACTGTTGATACACAGGGAGAAGATATTTCCCTGATGACAGTAACAGTATCAGACGGGGTGCTTTCTGATGCGGATATTACAGATGCAAGGTTTACAGATATTAATAAAAAATCTGCCACCTGGATATTTGCAACAGCAAAGACACAGGAAGAAATTCAGGAAAAAATCCGTAAGATGACATTTAACTATGTAAGTAATCTGAATGTCAATATCACAATAGATGGAAATGATTCTGAGTTAGATTTTGCTACATGGGGAATTGATGAATCAAATGTTAAAGTAACGCAGTGGACGAATGGACATTTTTATATGTATATTCCCTATACTGGAACCTGGTCTGAGGCATATAACGTGGCAAAGAGTTTCAAGATAGCAGGCAGAAAAGGATACTTGATGACTTCAGACGAAGGACAGGATGAAATGGACTTTTTGCTGGGACTCCGAAACTCTTCTCCTGTATGGTTGGGAGCAAGTATGTTGAAACTCAAAAATGGTGATGATATTAATGATGCAGATAGTATAGGAATAAATACTTTGACTTATTCTGGCAGTGCCCAAGGCCAAAATTCCAGATATTATATGAAATGGAACTGTGGACCAGCAACAGGAAAGGCAATCACGGATGGCACAAACCTGCTTTATGGTAATAGTAATACTGAACCCAATAATCATACGGATGGACCAACTGAACATTCCAGAAAATATAAAATCACGATTCAGCCAGATGTACAGGATTGGGAAGCCTGTATGATGTATATTACAGAGGAAGCAAATAAAGGATTTAATGATATCTGGGAAGGAAATTATAGAGCCGATATTACTTTGCTTCATACCAGTGGTCTGTTTGTGGAATTCGGCGGGTACGAGGAAGCCGGAAAGAAAGACCCGGGTAACAGAGATGCAACGAAGCAGGGTGCAATGGCACCGATAAATGTCGCACCCAGAGATGTAGAAGCTACCATTGACGGTGTAAAGTATGCGCCCATTGCGAAAGCGCTGGAGGTTGCAGAAGCCGGAAAGACAGTGAAAATTGAAAAAGCAACTGTAGAAGCCTGCACCGACAAGACCTTAAAGAAGGGTGTTACCATTGAAGCACTGGACAGAAAGACTTATACAGCCACAGCAGATACTGTCCTTGACATTGCCGCAGACGGCAGCATTACCGTAAAGGACGGCATTTTGGAGCTTTCTCCCAAAGCACCCGTTACCGTGGCAGACCCGGTGGACGGAAAGCAGTATCAGATAACAGGACCTGACAGCAAGTCCACTGTAAATGTAGACAATCAGGGCGACCACCCCTACATCAGGGGAGAAAATGACGGCACCGTTCAGATTGGAAACGTAAGCTACACTTACAAAAATCCTGCAGGGCAGATGGCGATGGTCTACATCCCGGATGCCATGTACCAGAATGAAAGAGTGACAAAGGCAGAAGTTACGGCAGACAAGAGTGCAGTAATTAAGCTGGATGACGGCGAAGAAAATACGGTAGAGATAAAAGGACATGGTTCAGCCGCCGATAAAGTGACAGTAGAGCGCAGAACACCAGATAAAAAAGTGGAGGTAAAACTTCCTTCGGGAACAAAGGCGAAGGTATTTGGACATGAGGTGGATACTGCACCTGCAGGTGGCGTGACGGTAGGTCAGAGAAATGCAGTCGACACAAAATATCCGGACAGGGATTATATCGTAATAGCTGTTGCGGGAGAGAAAGTCACAGCAGATGGTATTGAATATGTTGCAACGGAAAACAATCAGAAGTTTTATCTTGGAACATTTAAAGCAATCGTAACCATAGGAAGCAATGCTGAGATTACAAGTGGTCAGGAGCAGACTGATGTTGGTTATTTAAAAACTTATACTGTAAAAATCAGTCCAAAAGCAGATTATGATCTGGATCAGGACAACTTTATGGTTACTATGAAGGAAAGCGATACAGGGACTGTTAAGAATTTGACATTTGCAGATGTGTGCAGCGTAGATCAGGCAGGAAGCATTACAGTTACGATTCCAAATGTCAGTGGAGACATTACAGTGAAGGCTGCGGCAAAACGGCAGATGACAACCTTAAAAGTAACAGGTCTTGTAACAGCAAATGCAAAGGGAAGCTTCAAGGCGGTAGATGCATCTGGTAATGAATACAAACTGGAGCAGGATGGCAGCATCAATGTAAACCGCAATGAGGAACTCACCCTTATATTTACGCCAAATGATTTTTCAAATCCTTATTATTCAGATCTTACCGGGGAGAAGGGAGAAAGTTTCTCTATCCTGACAGCATTGCAGGAGACAACAAACAATACAGATTTATTTGCAGGAGCAAAAACGTTTAACTGGAAAGAAAAGAGTTATGAATTAAAGTACACACCGACAACTTCAGATGTGACACTGAAAGCTGTATTCACACCGTCCCATATCGTACATGTTCATGTGACAGGTGGTACGGCAAAAGTGAAAGATACTACAGGGCTTGTAACAAAAGAATCAGGTGCGGGCCAGTTCCAGCATGTCATTGTGAAAGACAATGAAACAGTAGAGCTGGAGTTAAAAGATACAACAGGAACAGCCACTACTTATAAACAGGCATATTGGAGCAACGTGGATGGCAGTGATGATACCATTGTATCCAATCAGGCTTTCACAGGAAATGGACCAAGCTATACTTACACAACACGGGCGGTAGGCAAACCACGGGCATTAAATATTACATTTGAAGAGGGACAGACCGTAGATGTAAAAGTGACACATGGAACACTTGTGACTGGAAATGATGGTGTGGCGTGGAATGATAAAGGAAACAGTACATACCAGACGATTGTGAAGAATAATGGAGCATTGAAGGTCAATATTAAGCCAGAGGATGGTTACGGATTAAAGAGCATTACGGTTAATAATGTGGCAATTGATATTGATGCGGCAATCAAGAGTGGGGAAATCACATGGGATGGTACAACAAAGACCTATTCCCATACATTCGCAAAAGTTTATCAGGCATGGAATGTTACGGTGGACTTTGAAAAACTGCATGAGATCGTTTTTCAAGATCAAAAGGGCAATATCTTAAATAAGACAGAGCGTATTACAGTGATTGATGGAGATACGATTCCGGCAGCAAGCTTTACCAAAATGCAGGAAGAAGCGGATAAATTAAAGGCTGAGAATGAGAGCCTCTTTGTATGGGTTGATAAAACAGACAGCACAAAGATCTATAATGAAACAACTGTGATGACTGCACAGACTGCGGATGTCGTGACCTTAATCCCGGTATACCGGATGAACGTGATCAAGGGGGCAGATGGAAGCGTTATTGCAGCAGATGATTTTGTCATTCATGTGAACGATGTCAGAAAGCTTACGGAAACAGAGGCAGCGACACTCGCAAATGTGACTGCTTATGATCATTCCGGTTCAGACATCAGTAATATGGTGACTGTGGAACAAACAAAATTAGAGGAATTAAAGAAAAAGACTAAGGGAACATATGTGGATGCTTTGACCTTTATGATTGCAGCATCAGGATTGACGACAGGCGTAGATGTGGAAGTGACGGATGATAATCCGACCATTACGGGAAAGACAGCATATACCCTGACTTTCAAGGGAAGAGCAAATGAGACTTATAAGTATCAGGAGCTGGATGCCCAGGGAACCCCGACAGGTAATGTATTAACCATACTTACGGATGGGGATGGAAAAGCAACCATCACAGGCCTGAAGAAAGCAACACCATATCAGATCAGTCATAAGAAATATGGTTCTGTAAACGGCAAAACAGCCCTCGTGGATGCAAAAGATATCGCAAAGCAGTTCGAGGACAGAGGTGCCGGGGACACAACAGGCAATAATGCCACGGACAGAACGGAGAAAGCAGAAAACTCCAATGTACAGGTTGTAGTGGATGATGACGGCAACTACAAGGTAATTGTGAAGAAAGACATCGACCATACAGTTGAAATCCCTGACACATGGGGTGAGGTCAAGATTGACCTTGGTGGACATACCATCACAGGCGACAAGGCAGATGATAATAATGAAGCAAAACCGGGACTGGAATTTGTCAGGGATGCGAACAGCAACGAACATCCGGGAACGAATCTTGAGATCGTAAACGGTACGATCAAAGGTGGAGACGGTTCTGCTAAACATCCGGATGGAGCAGCCGGTATCGGAGCCAGTGGTGATACAGCAGATGCCGGACTTATCATTGGAAACAATGCAAACGTGACCGGTGGTAACGGTGCAGACGGCACAGAAGGCAAAGATGGAGGAAATGGCGGAGCCGGTATCGATGGTAACGGCAAGCTCACTCCGACGGTCAGTGGAACGGTAACCGGTGGAAACGGCGGTAAAGGTGGAGATTCCGCAGCCGGTACTCCGGGTAACGGAGGAAACGGCGGAACCGGAATCAGCGCAGGTGATAAGACTATCACCATCAATCCTGGCGGAACCGTCAAAGGCGGTGATGCAGGAAACGGCGGAAACGCAACAGGAGATAACACGAACCCGGGCGGAAACGGTGGAAACGGCGGTACAGGAACCGAGACCACACAGCCGGGAAAGACCGATAATAACGGTGGAACAACATCCGGTGGAAATGGCGGAGACGGCGGTAAATCCGACAAAGGAAACGGTGGAACCGGAGGCAACGGCGGAAACGGCTCCACAGGAGAAAGCAATAACAACGGCGGCACGAACAGCGGCGGCAACGGCGGAAATGGCGGAGACTCAGACAAGGGCAACGGCGGATCCGGCGGTAATGGAGGAAGCTCAGGCGAAACCGGAGGCAACGGTGGTAACAACACCGGAGAAAACGGTGGAAACGGCGGAGATTCCAACAACGGCAATGGTGGCTCCGGCGGAAACGGTGGAGAATCCAACAGCGGCACCGGAGGCACCGGCGGAAATGGCGGTGACTCCAACAACGGAACCGGAGGCAACGGTGGAAACGGCGGTGAATCCAACAGCGGAAACGGTGGAAACGGAGGCGATGGAGGAAACGGCAAGAACCCGGGCACCGGCGGAAATGGCGGCGGCTCCAACAGTGGAAACAACGGCAGCTCCGGCAGTGATGGCAGCAAACCAGACAACAATGGCGGCAATGGTGGAAGCAATGGCGGAGATAACGGAAACAATAACGGCGGCTCCGGCAGTGGTGGAAACAGCAATGGAAATACGAACGGAACCAATACCGGAGTTACAGATGGCAAGACCAATGCCACAGATATCGCCGCAGCGGATGGAAACAATGCGTCCGGCGGAAACAAAAACAACAAACACAACAAAAACAACAGAAACAACAACGAGTCAGACCAGGCGGATGGTGAGGATGTGACAGAAGGTACAGAGACCGGTGCAGATACAGGTTCTGATGATACTACAGATGTCACTGACAGCACAGAGACCGGAGCAGATGCAGACGGAAGCGGAAACGCAGACGACAGCATCCCGGCAGACAGCAGTGATGCAGATGGACACATCAGCTTCGCAGACTGTGGATTCCACTGGTATCCAGTCATCCTGATCCTTGTGATTGCAGGATACACAGTCCTGCGTATCCGGAAGATCCGCGAGGAACTTGATGGAGAGTAAGACAGTAACACCAAAAGATACCAGAACGAAAAAACAATCCCGGGGATATCCACATGTCCCCGGACAATAAAAAAAGAAAGACCTATTATCTAAACTTACAAACAATAAACCAAAATGATATATGTAAATTTTCCAAAATACTTACTAAAAAAACATCCGGTTTTCAAGATGGCATGGAACAGATAAAAGAATGATGTTCCGGAAGGACAGAACCAGAAATACAAGGAACAGGAGGATAAGGACTATGGATCCTGAAAGAAGAAAAGCACTGCAGAAGACGCAGAAAAAATGTATCGCAGCCCAGGTGGTGATGTGTGCAGCCTATATATCAGCAGGCATCTTACTGGCTGTGACAGGCAGGCATTGTGTGGCAGATATTCCAATCTATATAGCCGGCGCAGTCATCACAGCCGGCTGCATGGCAGCTCTTGCAGTGTTTGAATCAAGACTTTCAAGAGAACTTGCAGGATGACATGACAGGGGCAGCGCAGGCTGCCCCTGTTGTACCTGAAAAAGGGATGATAAGGAAGTGACAGATCATGAAAGACAGGAATTTTGTTAAGGAAATAGAAAAGTTAAGGACAGCCGTCTTAGGGTATGACCGTGAGGAAGTCGTGCTCTACATCAGGGAGCTGGTGGAGTACTATGGACAGAAGAACGAGGAGGCAGTGAGGGAACTATATCTGGAAAAGATGCAGCTTGCGGCAGAGAACGCAGGACTGCGGGCACAGATCCCCACACAGGAGAAGCTCTATGCGGAGGCAGAAGGAAAGGCGGAGGAGATCCTGGGCGGTGCAAAGGAGACTGCGGCGACCATCCTTGACCATGCCGGCACCGAAAAGGAACGCATGCTCAAAGAGGCTGGGGAAGCAGAAAAGAGGATCCTTGCAGAAGCGGACAGAAAGGCAGGGGAGACCCTTGCAGAGGCGGACAGGAAGGCAGGGGAGACCCTTGCAGAGGCAGAGAGGAAGGCAGGGGAGACCCTTACAGAGGCAGAGAGGAAGGCAGGAGAGATCCTTGCAGAGTCAGGGCGGCAGGCGGAGGAGATCCTTGCAGAGGCAGGGCGGCAGATGGATGTTATCCTGACAAAGACAAGGGAGAAAGTGGAGAAGCAACAGGCGCTCTACCATCAGTACCGCAGCCGTCTGGAAGCCTTGAAAAACGGCCTGGACTGCATCTTTGCAGAGTGTCCGCCGGAGGAAGACACACGGGATCTGCATGGAAAGCCGCAGAGGCCGGGACAGATACAGGAAGACGGACCGGAAGAGGCCGGTCTCCGGGAACAGCCATGAACGGGGGAGAACAGTACAGCCTTGACATGGCACTCCTGAAGGTCCGCGAGGAAAAACGGAAAAGAAAGATGCGCTCAGAGCGGGCCGCCATCCTGTTCGTGGTCTGGATCCTGGTGTTCAGGGTGTGCGGGATCATGCGCGTGGATGGGAATTCCATGCGCCCTGCCTGCCATCCCGGGGACATCGTGTTCTTCCTGCGCATCCTCCCGGACGGCGTGGGCTATGGGGATGCCGTCATCTTAAAGGATGCATCCGGGGAATACCTGATCAAGCGCATCGCAGGGCTGCCGGGGGATGTGATGGAGGTGGACAGTGAGGGACACCTGACAAGGAACGGCGCAGAAGTGCAGGAGACGGATGTCATCTACGGCATGTCGGAAACAGGAGACAGCGTGGATTATCCGTACACCGTGCCGGAAGGCAGTTATTTCTTCCTCGGGGACAACCGCCCGGTGTCTTTAGACAGCAGGATGCTCGGTGCGGCAGGAAGGGAAGAGATAAAAGGAAAGGTCATCTGGGCAGCGGGGGCTGGGAGATGGAACAAAAAAACAGGCAAGAGGTAAAAGACCATGAGCATTACAGGAGCTTATACTTGGGAAGATATTTCCAGTCTTGGGATGGAAGCTTATTTCCAGCCCATCTACAACGTGGAAAAGCACAGGATCACCGGGCTTGAGGCGCTGTTCCGTGCAAGGGACGGGAAGGGAGGTTTCCTCGACCCGGAGAGCCTTGTGCAGGAGGCAGAGGAACACGGCTGGGTGCATGACATCGACCTGTGGATGATCCGGGAGTGCTGCCGGTGGTTCACGAGGTTTGCGGAACACGGCATCACGAGGATCAACGTGAACCTGTCGCCGCAGACCTGCATGGTGGAAACTGTCTGGGAGGAGATCAGCAGATGCCTGGACCGGTACGGACTCCAGCACGGGAAGATCTGGCTGGAGATGACGGAACTCGGGAAGTCGGCGGATAACGGAAAGCTCCTGGAGACCGCACACAGGCTGCAGGATAAGAAGTTCAACCTGGTCATGGATGATTTCGGCAAGGGCGAATCCAATTTCGTGCGGCTGATGGATTTCGAGTTCCAGAGCATCAAGCTGGACAAGGAGCTGGTCTGGGGCATCGGGAGCAGGAAGATGGGCATGCCGATCGTGCAGACGCTCCTCGTGTTCGCCCAGAGGAACCACATCTGGGTGACGGCAGAGGGGATCGAGACAAGGGAACAGGCAGCACAGCTGGAAAAGCTCGGCTGCAACTTTTTACAGGGCTACCTGATCAGCAGGCCGCTCCCGGCAGACAGGTGCGTGGAATTTGTTGCAGACTGGGAGAAAAAAGACATCCTTGCACAGTAAATATCATATAAGGAACAGGAGAGATAAATCATGGGAAAGACAAAATTTGGAACAAAGATCGTATTCTTTTTTGTGATACTGCTCGGTGCAGGGGCAGTGTTATATGCGAAAAACTGCATGGAACAGCTCGCAGCATACGCAGTAAGCCTCATGGACGGTGCAGGACAGGCGCAGGCGCAGAGCCAGCTTGCGGCAATGATCGCTTCCGATGTGAAAAAAATGGCAGCCTTTATGGCAGCCGGGCTTATCATCACGATCGTTGTGGGTGCTGCAGGCATCATTGATTACATCAGGAGCCTTGATCTTGCCTGCAGCTATTCGGACACACTCGCACAGGGCGATTTCACACAGGATGTGGAACAGAAATATTTAGACAGGAAAGACAGCATCGGAAACCTTGCGGCAGCTTTCCACAAGATCCGGGAGAGCTTTGCGGGACACCTTGGGAGCGTGAAGGACAATGCAGAGTCCCTGAGCGGCCATGTCTCCTCCATCGGGAAAAACGTGGATGAGATCAACGGCGAGATGGAAGGCATTTCCGCAACGACACAGCAGCTTGCAGCGAGCATGGAGGAATCCGCTGCATCCGCAACGGAGATGAACACCATGTCAGAGGAGATCAACCGGGCGATCAAAAACATCGCGGAGAGCGCACAGGAAGGTGCGGAGCGTGTCAATGACATCCATACCCGTGCCGTCAATGCGAAGAAAGAGACCACGGAGAACCGTGCCAATGCACAGCGCATGCACGGCGAGATCAAGGAAAGCCTCGACCAGGCACTGCAGGATGTGGAAGTGGTATCCCGGATCGAGGTCCTGGCACAGGCGATCATGGAGATCACCAACCAGACCAACCTTTTATCCTTAAATGCTTCCATCGAGGCGGCACGTGCCGGGGAGATGGGAAAAGGGTTTGCAGTCGTGGCGGACGAGATCCGGAAGCTTGCGACGGAATCCGGTGAGACGGCGACAACCATCCAAGAGGTCACGGACAGCGTGGTGAAAGCGGTGAACCAGCTCACAAAGGACAGCAGACGTCTGTTAGACTTCGTCGCAACTGATGTGAAATCCAGCTATGACAGCTTTGAGAGCCTTGCGGATGCCTACAACCGGGATTCCGAGTTTGTGGACGGTCTTGTATCGGATTTCAGTGCGACATCCGAGGAACTCTTAGCTTCCATGGACGGCATGATGAATGCAATCGAGGGCGTTGCAAATGCGGCAAACGAGGGCGCAAGCGGGACCTCCGACATGGCAGAACGCATCCAGAACATCACCATGCGGTGCTCCGAGGTGGCAGAGACCACGGAACAGGCAGGTGCAGCGGCAGAAACGTTAAAGGCAGACACCGAGATCTTCAAGGTGTGAGAAAGAAATGGGAGGACAAACGTGAGAAATAAAAAAAGAATGCTTGCCGCAGGACTTATAGCAGTGGCACTTCTGTCAGCTGTGACCGGATGCGGCAGTACATCCCAAAATGTGCAGGATACCAAGGGCATACAGGGAACTACAGGAGCAGCTGGTGGAACTGTACAGGGTTCCGGCAGCACAGGGACTGCATCAGACACGGCGGCACAGAACAACGGCAACACAGCAGATCATAATGCACAGGATAACAGCAGTGGAACAGGAACAGCACAAAACGGCAGCAACACAACAAATCATACAGCACAGACAGGAAACAACGACAGCAGCGGAACATCACAGGCAGGCGTGTCACAACACGCAACCGCAGGTTCTGCCACAATGGTAAACGGCGGCATCACGGAACAGGAAGCGAAGAACATCGCAGCCGGGAATGCAGGGGTCACAGAAGAACAGATTCAGTACATCACGGTAAAGCAGGACTGGGACGACGGACGGGCCAGATATGAGGTGGAATTCACCGCAGCCGGAGTGGAGTATGATTATGAGCTGGACGCATCCGACGGACGCATCCTTTCGGCAGACTCCGAAGTGATAGACAAGGGATACCGTGCATCACAGAATGGTACGACAGGTTCCAAGAACGCAACCGGCACATCACAGACAGCACCGGGCGGTGTTTCCATCGAGACAGCAAAACAGACCGTCATGGACAGGATCCCTGGCATCGATGCCGCAAACATCTACATCCATCCGGACTATGACGACGGCATCTCTCTCTATGAGGGGGAAGCCTACTATGCGGAGGTAAAGTATGAATTTGAGATCAACGCAGAAAACGGAAACATCATCAGCTGGGAAGCAGAATCCATCTACGACTGAGAAAAAGCCGTTAAAAGTAAAGGTTGAGACAGTCCTGATCATCATTGCCATGACAGGGCTTGTCCTGACCGGCATCACGATCGGGAACAGGATACACCATCATCAGATGTTAAGGGATATCCGTATCAAGTTCGAGCAGCTTCACGACCGGATCGAAGATCAGGACACCGATACAAAAAGTGTTTGAATTTGGCGGCTTTGGAAATGAACTCAGACCATAACAGAAATTTTAAAGTAGAAGCACTCTAATAGAATGATTGATCAGATGAGAATCTGATTAGAATCCATTCTATTAGGGTGTTTTTTTGTAAAAAATAACTTTCGATTTCACGTAAGTTCATTGTGTCGTTTTATGTCGGGTGGTAAAATGAAAAGAAAATGTTAAGAGTCAAAATAAGGTATGGAGGGGATTAGGATTGCAGGATGATAAAATGCCAAAGGTGTTTATTTCATATTCTTGGAGCAGTGATAGACTTGTACTAGAGCTTGCCCAACGCTTAATTTCTCATGGAGTGGATGTTGTGCTTGATAAATGGGAACTAAAAGAAGGGCAAGATAAGTATGCATTTATGGAAAGATGTGTTAATGATCCTGACATTACAAAGGTACTTATAATTTGTGATAGGGTATATGCACAAAAAGCAAATAATCGAACAGGAGGAGTTGGTGATGAGACTGTAATTATTTCTGGTGAAATATATGGAAAAATGAAACAGGAAAAATTTATTCCAATCATTGCTGAAAGAGATGATGAGGGAAATGAGTACTTACCAGCCTATATAAAAACGAGGATATATATAGATCTTTCAGATGCAACAAAATATGAAGAACAATATGAAAAATTGCTTCGGAATATATATGAAAAACCACAGCTTGTGAAACCAAAATTAGGAAAAAAACCAGAGTGGTTGGATGAGGAAAAGACAAATTTTTTTCCGTTAAAAGATTTAATTCGTCAGATTCATGGAAGTAATATCTTAAATAAAAGAAGAAATTGTATATCAAGGTTTCAGGAAGCATATATTGATGCATTAAAAGATTATTATAAAGGTGAAATGAATCCCAAAGAGGTTTATGATACTTTCTTAAATATGAAGCCAATTCGAGATATATATTTAGATTTTGTAGAGACAGTTGCAGAAATGGAAGATGATTATGCAGAAGTGTTAGCAGAAAATCTTGAATACATGTATAACAAATTATGTTGTATAAGAACATTTAATGAAAATGCAAATTCAGTATGTGAAAATGACTTAGATATATATAAAACACTTTTGTGGGAATTGTTTATTTGTATTATAGTGTATATGAGGCATATTAAAGATTATGCTGCTATCAATGTATTATTGACTTATACATATTTTTTGGAAACAAGTTTATTTGGAGGAGTAATTAAACAGGCTAATTATACTGCATTTCAACATTATAGTAGTGCCATTGAAGAACATTATAAACAAAGATCAGATATGAAAAATAAATATACTTTGATGGGAGATATAATATGTAATCAGAGGGAGAAGCTTCCAATATATACATCAGAAGCGATTGCGGAAGCAGATCTGTTTTTATACCAAGTATGCAATGCTTACGAACTAGTAGAAGATGAAAAAAGTTGGTATGGTATTTATTGGTTTCCAACATGTTATATATATGTTCAGAATAAACAGCTGGAATGGGAAAGAATGAAATCTCGCAGATATTGTAAAAAAATGCAGATTTTATTTGGGGTGGAGAGCATTGATGAATTAAAGAAAAGAATAGGAAAATGTGTATATGATTCGAAAATGAGGTATTCCAATAGTTGGGAAGCAGCACCTGCAATTTTAAATTATATTAAAGTTGATGATATAGGTAGTTTGAACTAATGAATGAAAAATAAAGTATTTTAGGAAAAATAGTATTTATCCATAAGGAGACATGAGAGGTTAGTTACTGTAGGTGAATTTGGGAAACAAGAAGGCCTTCATAAAAAGAAGCAAAGACGTTTTATTTCTTGTACCTAAAATCATCAGAAATGGACTCCATGAAGTCACTTCATATCCAGAAAACTCTATTTTGGAGATATATGTAACTTATTAACGGTTCAGCAATGTCAATAAAATCAAGGCTTTTTGTCGAACATGCACTAAAAAGAATAGAGAGGATATATGCAATTATATTCATTACTTATAGACGGTTTTAGAAAACATTTAAAGACAAAAATTATATTTTCAGATTCAACATTTTTGATTGGAGAAAACAATGTTGGAAAAAGTAGCATTCTGTATGCATTAGATTATTTGTTGGGGACAAATACCAGTATTCCAATAGACGAGTTCTATGCGTTAGAAGATGGTGGAGAAAGAAGAGTAGCGGTTGATAATATAGTTTTTACAGCTGAATTTCGAAAAATTCCTAGAGAAGCAAATTCATGGAGAGGATTCAAAGGGCGATTATTGCATTATGAACCAGATACAAAAGATTCACTTGATACAGGATTAAAATTTATATATAGGAAAACATATCCTAAGGGTGGAAAAGTTAAGATAGAGACTCTTGAAAATCCCAAATATATGAAAAGTGAATTTAAAAACTGCATGTGTATTCAGGATTTTTTGGATAAAGGACTTTCGGAAGATGAACTTACCGATGATATAAAAAAGATAAAATATGATAAAAAATTAACTGCAAAGGAAAAGGCATTATTTGATGCTATTGAAGACATATTTGATATTGATGATAGCAAGGAATGTTGGGTTGAAAACCCAGGTGGTATTCCTCAAAATGTGTTGAGCAAGTTGCCTAAATATTTATTGATTCCAGCCCAAGATAGTGAGGGGGAAATTTCCGGAACATCTGGAACATTACAGAAAACGTTAAATGAATTGTTTAATGAGGTTCGTGAAAAATCAGAAAATTACAAGTTGGCGCAGGAATATTTGAATAAACTTGCGAAGGAATTAGATCCATCTGATGAAAGTACAGAAATATCTAAGATGATAGGTGAAATCAACGGCATTATCTCAGATGTTTTTCCACATACTGGTATAAGTGCAGAGGCAAATTTAAGTGATGCGGATAAAGTGATAAAGCCTGCATTTGATATTCAAATGAACAGTAATGTTTCTACACCATCCAATTTACAAGGAACGGGATTGATTCGCTCCACTGTGTTTGCTTTGCTTAGATATAAAGCATTACGTGATAATAAAAAAGATATTACGCAGGAGAGACAGCTTATAATAGGTTTTGAGGAACCTGAAATATATTTACATCCCAATGCAATAAGCAAAATGAGAGACACTATTTATAGTTTGGCTGAGTCTGGAAATAATCAGATTGTTTGCACTACACATTCACCATATATGATTGATTTGAATAAGAAACCAAAGCAAACATTGAACAGATTATCTCTTATCACATGTAGTTTGGAAGAAAGTATAGCATTAACAGTTGAAAGTATTCCGTTTAATATTACAAAAGAGTTTTTGAAATTGCAGGAAGATGATAAAAATTATATTAAGATGCTTCTACGAGTGGAAGATGCAATTGCAAAATGCTTTTTTGTAAAAAAGGTATTAATTATAGAAGGAGATACTGAACAAGTGGTGTTGTCAGAAACTATTAGCAAATTACCAGCAAGTTTGAAAAATGAGATTTTGTCAGATTGGTATATTTTAAGAGCAAGAGGAAAAGCTGCCATTATTCCATTAATAAAATATTTGAAAGCAATGTATATTGACATTTATATAATGCATGACAAGGATGAGAATACTCCTGGGGCAGTGGTATTCAATGAACCTATAAGACAAGCCTTAGATAATGATAGTCATTTGTTTGTATTGGAAAATTGTGTTGAAGATATGTTGGGGTATACAGCACCAACATCAGATAAACCATACAAAGCATATTGTTATATCAATAAAAATTGGGGAGAATGGAAAAATATTAGGGAGGAATGGAAAACAATTATACAAAATATTTTTAATGAAGGAAAGATCATTGAATAATTGACTTAAATTCGATTAAAAAATTAATAAGGTACACGATGCATTCATCCAGCCAAAAAAATCCTTTGAAAAACCCATCAATATTTGCTATAATAACAAATGCATCTATGCATGATGCAAATATACTATAATTAGAAATCGAGGAATGTAACATGGCATTATTGGAACAGTGGCAGAAAGTTGCCTATAATGAGAAAGCAGATAGAGGTGAATTACAGAGATTCTGGCAGAGATACTTCCTTTTAGAGAAGGGCGTATACGAACAGCTTTTAACAAATCCTGATGAGAAAGTAGAAGGAACTGTAAAAGAGCTTGCAGAGAAGTACAACCTCAGTGTTATGGAGATGACAGGATTCTTAGACGGAATCAACGACAGCTTGGTAGAGGCTAATCCAATCGACACCATGGAAGAAGATACAAAAGTTAACCTTGTTTTTGACAAAGAAAAATTATACAAAAACATGGTTGACGCAAAAGCAGACTGGTTATATGAATTACCACAGTGGAAAGAGATTTTTGATGATGAGAAGAGAAGAGCTTTATTCTTAGAGCAGAAGAAATCCGGCACTGTTCATGTAGGCAAAAAAGTCGGACGTAACGATCCATGCCCATGCGGAAGCGGTAAGAAATACAAATACTGCTGCGGAAGATAGTCCGCCGTATCTGAACTGTAAAAAGTACTTTACAGATAGAAGAAAAGGGTATAGAATGACCCTAGTCAAAACGATGAAGAGAAGAGTAGCATAAGAAAAAGTCCCAGAGAGGAAGGCGTTTGGTGTGAGCATTCCGGCTAAGAATTATGTGAAGACCAGCTCTGAGTGACCCCAATCCGGTCCGGTGATACCGTTATCATCAAGAATGAGATTTCTCCAGAATGGACAGGCAGTAAGAAGTTTGATGTCTGATAGGATGGAGAGATGAAGATGGGTGGAACCACGATAAGTATATCGTCCCTGATATTGTAGGAATGCAGTATCAGGGATTTTTTATGTTATCTAATATACAAAAGTATAGAGGAATGTGGCACAGAGAATCGGAGATACTTCCTACAGAAACTTATTTTTATATAGCGAAAGGAAATGAAGAAAATGGTAGATTTTAAAGCAGACGAGAGACTGAATACTTTAAACCATTCCTGCGCACATGTGATGGCACAGGCAGTAAAACACTTATACCCACAGGCAAAGTTCTGGGTAGGACCAGTTGTAAAAGAAGGTTTCTATTATGATATTGACCTTGGCGATGATATCATCAACGACGAAGCAATTGCAGCAATCGAGAAAGAGATGAAGAAAGTCTGCAAAGAAGGCAAGAAGATTTACAGACGTGAGATTTCCAAAGCAGAAGCAATGGAAATGTTCAAAGATGATCCATACAAACTGGACTTAATTGAAGGTCTGGAAGATGGAAACATTTCTGTTTACGATCAGGGAGATTTCACGGATCTCTGCCGTGGACCTCACGTAGACAATACAAAGTTATGTAAGAACTTCAAACTTGTAAAATACTCTGGTGTATATTGGAAAGGTGATGCAAACAATCACGTAATGCAGCGTATTTACGGTGTATGTTTCCCGACACCGGAAGAGTTAGAGGAGCACTTAAAACTTCTTGAGGAAGCAAAAGACCGTGACCACAGAAAAATCGGTAAAGAGATGAATCTTTTCATGTCGGATGACCTTGTTGGACGTGGACTTCCAATGTTCCTTCCAAAAGGATACACAGTATGGCAGGAACTTGAAAATTATATCAAAGCAAAAGAGAGAAAACTTGGATATCTTCATGTTATGACACCTTGTGTTGGTACGGTTAATCTGTATAAAACATCCGGTCATTGGGATCATTACAAAGACAATATGTTCCCTGCAATGGAAGTGGAGGGAGAGTCCTTTGTTCTCCGTCCAATGAACTGCCCGCATCATATGATGATTTATGCAAACAGAATGCATTCCTACAAAGATCTTCCAATTCGTATCGGTGAGATCGCACATGATTTCCGTTTCGAAGCCAGCGGTACTTTAAAAGGTATCGAGAGAGGACGTCATTTCTGCCAGAACGACGCACATCTTTTCGTGACACCGGAACAGATTGAGTCAGAGTTCTCACAGGTTGTAGATCTGATTTTTGATACTTACAAGGATTTCAACATCACAGATTACCGTTGCGTGCTCTCCTTAAGAGATCCTGCTGATAAAGTAAAATATCATGATGACGATGAGATGTGGAACACAGCAGAGAATGCACTCCGAAAAGTATTAGATGACCTCGGAATCGACTATACAGAGGAAATCGGTGAGGCTGCATTCTACGGACCAAAACTTGACGTAAACGTAAAACCGGCAATCGGAAATGAATACACACTTTCCACCTGCCAGCTTGACTTCTGCTTACCTGCAAAATTCAATCTGACATACATTGACAAAGATGGCACAAAGAAAACACCAGTTGTTTTACACAGAGCAATCCTTGGTTCCCTTGACCGTTTCATGGCTTATATCTTAGAGGAAACAAAAGGAAATCTGCCACTCTGGTTAGCACCGGTTCAGGCAAGAATCATTCCGGTTAAAAATGAGGATGAAGAGTTGAATGCATACTCACATGAACTTCTCAGCTATCTGGATGAGAACGGTATCCGTGTGGAAATCGACGAGCGTGCCGAGAAACTAGGCTACCGTGTAAGAACTGCACAGGTAGAGAAAGTTCCTTACCTCATCATTCTTGGTAAGAACGAAGTAAAAGACGGAACAGTAAGCTACAGACTTCATGGCGAACAGGCTACCACAACAGTTCCAAAAGAAGAGTTCCTTGCAATGTTAAAGGATGAGATCGCAACAAAGAAGATCAATCCTGCCGCATTAAAATAAAAATGAATAAAAATTGAAAGAAGGGCATATGTCAGAAAATTATGGCATATGCTCTTTTACATATTTTTTTCGAAAACTGCCATACTAATCTAAGACAATTGCGAAACTCATGAAAACCTAAGTTGAATTGTGAAAAATTAACAAAAGACATGAAAGACATTGGGGAACCGCCGGCTCTTAGAAGGCAGATACAACTTTTTTCAATCAGGTCTGTGCATTTACTGCACAGACCGTGCGAAAGTGATTCAAGTGTGAGCAAATTCCTATCTGCGAAGCAGATTTTAAATGAATTTGCGAAGTACTGCGAAGAATGAGCAGTACCGTTGCGAGTGACACATAGCGAAAGCGTGTCTTGAATGTTTTTGTTAATTTTGAATAATTGAAAGAAGAGTATGAAGAGTTTCACATTGTCTATTGTTATTTCACATGAGTCTTTGCCTCATGAAATTCAAACGTATTCAAAAACTGTTTTGCGCGGTCGGTCTTTGGATGTTCGAAGAACTCTTCCGGAGTTCCCTCCTCCACGATCTTTCCGCCATTTAAAAATATCACACGGTCTGCCACTGCTTTTGCGAACTGCATCTCATGTGTGACGATCATCATTGTGCGCCCCTGGGAAGCAAGGTCTAGCATTACATCCAAAACCTCTCTTACCATCTCCGGATCCAGCGCCGCAGTCACTTCATCGAAAAGTAAAATTTCCGGGTGCATACAAAGTGCTCTCACGATTGCGACACGCTGTTTCTGTCCACCGGAAAGCTGCCTCGGATAGCTTTTCGCTTTCTCAGCAAGACCAACCCGCTCCAAAAGCGCCATTGCTTCCTTTTCGGCTTCCTCTTTTTTCCGCTTCTGTACTTTCATTGGTGCCAGTAAAATGTTGTCAAGCACCGTCAAATGCGGAAATAACTCATAGCTCTGGAATACCATTCCGATCTTCTGACGAAGCTCTGCGATGTTTTTGTTCTTCGGATCTATTTTTTCACCATTTAATTTGATCTCGCCGCCCTGAATTGGTTCCAGAGCGTTGATACATCGAAGCATCGTACTTTTTCCACAGCCGCTCGGACCGACAAGGACGATGACCTCTCCCTGATGTACTTCCAGATCGATATCATCCAGAATCAGGTTATCATCATAACTTTTTTTCAAATGTTCTATAGATAACAATGTCTGTTCCAAGAAAGATCACCTCCATTTCCTTTCCAGATATTTTGCAAGCATACTGATTGGCCAGCATGCGATAAAATACAATAAAAATACGGTCAGATAAATTCCAAACGCTGCATTCGGGCTGGACATCCGGTTTGCCTCGATAATCTGCTGTGCCACCTTCAACACCTCGACAACACCGATCATTAAGATCAGGCTGGTCGTCTTGATCATTCGTGTGATCAGGTTGATGGACAGCGGGATCAGTCTCCTGACGGCCTGCGGAATGATAACGTAGAGATAAGTCTGCATTTTGGTAAGTCCCAGCGCCGCACTGCTCTCGTACTGATGTTTTGGGATGGAGATCAGTGCCCCCCGCACAAGGTCGCTCATCTCTGCGGTGCCCCACAGGACAAACACGATGATGGACGCTGTCTCTCCCGATAAATTCCAGCCAAAAGTTCTCGTCGTACTAAAGTAAAACAGGAAAAGTAATACCAACTGCGGCATAATGCGGATAAATTCCAGATACACTCTGAAAATTGCCTTAAGCACTACATTTTTTCTTGTCATCAGCACGCCAAACAATAAACCTAACGGAATACTGATCACAACTGCGATCAGACTGATACGGAGTGCTACCCAGAGTCCCTGAAGCAGCCGCAGCATATTGCTTCCTTTTAATAAAACCTCAAGCCCCAAATCCGGCATAACGCAGCCTCCTTTCCAGCAGACTGCCCAAAATGGAAATCGGCAATAGTAGGATTAGATAGAAAACCACAAGCAGGAATAAACTCTCTGTTGTCTTGTAATAAAGACCGATCAGGTCTTTTGCAGTAAACATCAGATCCATCAGGCTGATCGCACTGAACACGCTCGTTTCCTTCAAAAGGAAAATCACATTTGCCACAAATGCCGGAACGCTGATGGACATTGCCTGTGGTAAAATGATGTACCGCATGGTCTGGTAACGGTTCATGCCAAGGCTGTACGCACTCTCCGTCTGAATCGGTTCGATTGCTTCCAATCCGCTTCGAAAAGCCTCTGCCATGTAACTTCCACCTAAAAATGCAAGTCCGGCAACACCACATGCCTCCGCATTTGTCTGGATTCCGATCTTCGGAAGTCCATAGTAAATAAAGAATAACTGTACCAGCAATGGTGTATTTCTGCTGAGTTCTATGTACACCGCCACGATCTGGCGAAGTACCGGCACTTTATAATACTGGATCGTCGAACAGACAAATCCAACGATAATTGCAAAAACAATTCCGAGGAGTCCAATGCGAAGCGTCAACCAGGCGGCTTTCTCGTACATCGGTAAATATTTTAGAATAAACTCCCAGTTCAAGATGTTCCCCTCCTCTTTCAAAATTTATAGTGCTTATCATAGTTCTTTTATCCTACTATGTCAATAGGAATTGTAGTATTAATTGTATTAAATAAAAAACAATATCGGAATTATATTGTAAAATGGGGATATATGGATTTCATCTTCTATGATTATTATATGAAAAGAAAAGAATTGATTACCCGAAAATAAAAAGATGGGCAGCAATATCGGATGACGATATTGCTGCCAGGTGCTTATCGATAAAATAAATTTCTGGTTAAATCTAGTCCACCGTGGACTACTTTTCCAACTTCAACTTCGGAAACGGAATGATATCCGGCTGATTTTCCCTATGCTCTCCGATGAATTTTTCCATCCAGACCATGTCATACCAGCGGTGGAACTTATAACCGCACTGATGGAAAGTTCCAACCATCGTATAACCCAGTTTTTCATGAAACAGCACGCTGTCCTTCGTCAGATATTCATCTTCCGCCTGTGGATAAGCAATACATGCATTGACATTTAAAATACCCTGCTGCTTCAAAATATTTTCCAGCTCTTCATAAAGCCTTCTGCCGATCCCGCTGCGTTTCTGCTCCATATCCACATAAATGGATGTCTCCACTGACCAGTCATATGCCGCTCTCTCTTTGAACGGACTGACATAAGCATAGCCTGCGATTTTTCCATCCTTTTCCGCTGTCAGGTATGGAAATCGCTCCAATGTATGCCTGATCCTGCCACGGAACTCCTCTATGGACGGCACAACATATTCAAACGTGATCGCTGTCTGCTCAATATATTTTGCGTAGATTGCAAGAATCTCCTCTGCATCTGCCTCTGTTGCAACTCGAATCGTTGTCATAGTTTCCCTGCCTCTTTTCCATTCAGTATTCCATCTGCAAAACTATATCTTTGATGTTTTTCTTCTGCTCACGCAATCACATTTCAAACGCCTGCTTAATGCTGTCATAATGTAAGAAGATCCCCTGCTCTGCAAACTCCCTGATCTGGTCTGGCGTTGCAAACATGTAGCCATCTGTTTCCTCTGTCTGAAGATGCAGGTCTTTGTCGTCAATATCCATGACAAAACGGTAAACGTCCACAAAATAATTGTCTCCCTCACCCGGATTTTCTCTCTTATAGGTAAATAAATAGCCGCCCTCGGCATTTCCGGCATCCAGTCCTGTCTCCTCTTTCACTTCGCGAAGGACTGCCTCGTAAGACTCCTCGCCAGCCTGTGCTGCGCCGCCGGATACTTCCCACCAGCCCGGTGCCCATGCCTTTGTCATGACGCGCTTTGTGATAAGAAACGTTTGATCTGGTCTTGCCACAACACCGAGCACCGTCAGATGATATTCGCCATCCTTTAAACACCAGTCGTTGCGCTTCATTGTGCGTCCTGTCGGCTTTTTATCTGCATCATAAATATCCCATAATTCCATTATTCCCTCTCCTCATGCGTCTTTATTTTCTCATTTTCAGCATTCCTTGTATGCATCCGTATTTTCAACCTTGCTTGCTGTTATTTATCCCATCTTATCATTTCACTATAGGCAATGCAAACCTCATTTTCATCATTCCGGTTGACATTATTTAATCTTTTATACCAATTTTTGCTTACTTTTTATCATTTACTAATTTGTTTATAATTGCTATAATACACGTTAGCCGTGATTTTAACCAAAATCAGCTATCAAAATTTATTACTTTTTACCATATAAATTCGAGGTTTTACAGATGAGTGAAACAAAAAAAATGACCAACGAGCGTCCTGTATACGCTTTTAACCGAAAAATTTTCTGTGAGGGAATGCGTGACGGTATTCCGATTGCTTTAGGCTATCTGGCGGTATCGTTTTCTCTTGGAATTGCCGCAAGAAATGCCGGTTTAACCGCCTTTCAGGGATTTCTTGCAAGTTTACTGAACAATGCTTCTGCCGGTGAGTACGCCGCATTTACGCTGATCGCTGCAAATGCAACCTATCTGGAAGTCGCAATTATCACACTGATCTCCAATGCGCGCTATCTGCTGATGAGCTGTGCGCTCACCCAGCGTTTTGCACCCGGAACACCTTTTTTTCACCGGCTGATCATCGCCTATGATGTGACGGATGAGCTGTTTGGAATCACCATTGCACGGTCCGGCTATCTGAATCCTTTCTATACGTATGGAGCGATCGTGCTGGCTGCGCCCGCCTGGTCAGTTGGTACCGCACTCGGAATTATGGCTGGCAATGTATTGCCGCTTCGGGTGGTGAGCGCCCTGAGTGTCGCACTTTACGGAATGTTCCTTGCGATCATTATACCGCCTGCAAGAAAAGATAAAGTGGTCGCTGCGCTTGTCGCCATCAGCTTTGCACTTAGCTTTGCCGGTTCTTATCTCCCGGTTGTTTCTTCCATGTCAAGCGGCACAAGAACGATTATTTTAACCGTTGTGATTTCTTCTGCTGCTGCAATTTTGTTTCCAAGGAAAACGGAAGCATAATAAATATGCTTCCGTAAGTGAGGTTTTCTATGACACATAATAATTTTATTTATATCGCCGTGATGGCTCTTGTATCTTATGCCATCCGTGTTTTGCCTTTAACGCTGATCCGCAAACCGATCAAAAACCAGTTTATCCAGTCCTTTTTATATTACGTTCCATATGTGACGCTGGCTGTCATGACATTTCCTGCGATTGTCGAAGCAACACAGAGCCCTGTAGCCGGTGCCGTTGCACTCGTCGTCGGTATCCTTGCGGCATGGTTTGGTGCAAGTCTGTTTCAGGTGTCTGTGGCATGCTGTGCGGTTGTGTTTGTGATCGAGTTGTTTTTGTAAAGCTTTTTTGCATGGCTGATCGTATAGAGTCCATTTGCGATCATAAGCCCTGTGAAGCACATCATCCCAGAAGTACACAGTATGCCTGCTCCCGGCACTTCATTTTGTGCAAAGATCAGTGCCGCACTCAACTGACCAGCTAGCACGATCATTCCGCATATAATTGTAACAAATCCACGCTGATAGATTTCTTTTCCTATCTTTTCTTTTTCATATTTTGAAATTTCGGAAATATTCTGCACGATCTCTTCTTTCGAACGGTCTTCTATTCCAAGTAATTCCACTAATGAAAGATCAAGCGTTTTCGCAATTTCATCAAATAATGAAATATCCGGATAGTTAACCCCTCGTTCCCATTTACTGACTGCCTTATCCGAAACGTGCAATCGTTCTGACAGTTCCCGCTGTGTCATACCTTGCTTTTTTCTGGCTTGGGCAATTCTATAACCAACTTCTTCTGCTTTCATAGGCGTTTCCTCCTTGTCCTTATTTAAACATGACAATGGAAAAATGTCACTCTACTTAAGGTAGAACGCAATGTTCTACGCAACTCTGTACTTTCTCATATGTTATTTCTCCGGTGCACAATTTTCTATCGTTTTATCCAGCCATAACTTTTCAATTCTGATTTAAAGGCACTTCTCCTTGTATACATATCCGCATAATGTGACATATAAATCTGCTTTGCATTTTTCTCACCAAGTTTTTCTTTGACTTCACCGATTGCAGCAATGTACGCAGCACACTCTCCATAATAGTTCCGTCTGTTTGCTCCCATAATTGCCTCGACACGTTTCTTCATGAGATTGTCTATATGATCCAGTATTTTTTTCCTGTCAGAGTTTTCTATTTTGGTCGTATCTTTCCAATTCAAAAATAACTCGTAAAAATATTCGTTTTCCGTTTTTTCTACTTTTATATTCTGCCCCTTTTTATACTCTTCCAAACGAAATTCAAATGCGTGCTTTGTAAGTTCCAACATACTCCGGCTTCCCTGCTGTAATTCTTTTCCATCATGCAAATAGAGCAGAAAAAGTGCCAGACCTTCTTTCATAAATGTTCCAGTCCATCCAAGTGAACTTTTCTCGCTGACTCCCTTTCTCAGCACTTCCATAAATTGACCATCCAGAAACTGTATCACATACAGCATATTTTTTTCCGGTATATTTTCTGCTAATTCTGGCAACCCAGCATTTCCATTATTACAAGCAGAATTTTTTCTGCAATTATATTGTCCTACTATTAATTCTAATTTTTTATTGCATTTTTCTTTATCTGTGCTATTAAAAAATGCACGCAAATAGTTTACTGCATTTGTTCTTGACGCAAAAGCTTCTACATAGCACCATTCCATAAATTCTGCATCTTTACCTTCAACAAGTGCAAATTCTGCTGTCTGTAAAGCTACATCGCTTCGCACACATAGATTTCTGGCAATCCGTTTCATCCCATCTTCTCCTATGATCACGGCATTTTTCGCACTTATAGTGGAATCATTTAAAATTTCTTTATACATTCCAGGATGCAATTTCACATATTTTTTTGCATTTTCAAATTTCACCGCTATATCACCTGTCAAACTAACGGCTTCGAGAAATAACCTCTCTGCTAACGCACTATTCTTCTTTCCAAGATATGCGATCCACTCTGGAAGGAACTGATCAAATCCCTGCAGTCCACCATCTCCATGTTGCATGACATCTTCCAGTTTTAAATCATGTATTCCTGAATTTGACCATATTTCATACATAATATCTGCACGTTCTGCTTCTTTCTTCACCTGATAACATGCATACAATGTATCTAGCACAATTTTTTTCAGATCGATATCCAACTCATTGCAACAAATAAAATCTTCCACCTCCAAAGGGCCTGTCATATATTCATCATCCGTCAGAATTTCCTGCATGAACAATCTTCTTCCTGTCCTGAATGCCTCCTTATATTCTCCTGCATCCACGCAGCTGTGAATCAATTTACATACTGCTTGAATCATATCACCTATTCCATCAGGATCTTCGTATAATATTTCCTCTACGGAACTATTGTACCAGTCATCATACTCGTCATTATACACTTCCCTTAGATAGACTTCTCCTTTTTCAATTTCCGCCAGATAATGACTGCATTTTTCATATTCCTTTTTTAGTTCAATGACTGTTTTTTCTGTTCGATTAATATTCCCTGCATTCAGATTTATCTGATTCAGGAAATCTGTCCGTTTACTTTCCGGCAATGTTCTTGCAATCTCATGTATTACCTGCAAAAGTTCTTCTCTGCCATACTTCTCTATTGTCTGATCGACTTTATTTAAAAAACTTGTCAGATTCATATTTTTTCCTTTCTCCCGAGTACCACAAAATAAATACTGCACAAAATAATTCCAAACACGGTCGCTGTCGGTGCCGCCAGAAGCAAAGCGATTGTAAGAATCACTGCCAGTATCGCAAAAAACCAGATAACGCCTCCGATCACTTTTCCGATGCGTTCCTGCCTTTTCTCCCCTATGTAACGGCTGATCAGCACCGTGATCCCATCGACAGCCCGGTCACGGTAAACACCACCAGATTGACCAGATTACTTCCTGTCGATACAGCGGAGATTCCTGCAGTAGTTCCAAACCAGCCCACGATTATCAGATCGACTGCTCCATACATTGCCTGTAAAACCAGTGCGCCAAATATCGGTACCATAAAAAGAACCAGTTTCTTTAAAATATTTCCCTGTGTAAAATCGTGTTTTGTTTCCATTGTGTTTTTTTGTTCCTTCTATTATGTTTATTTGTTTAAATATTTTATCTGTCCATGTCAAAAGTTTTCCGTTCAAAATCTTTTCATTCATGGAATCGTTTCTGAATAATCCATTCGATTATCAGGTCAGCATCAGATCCTTTTTTCTGAGCAGGAAATCAATGATATTCATATGCACAATCCCATCATGGCTCATATCAAGCTTATCAAGAGACATCACATATTTCGGAGAAGCATCTGTTATTTTGCTGTAGGCACCGAATTCTCTCTGAATAGTTTCTTCACTCGCCAGCAGATATGCCACCTGAATAAAACATTTTTTTCCATCTTTAATTGCCACAAAATCAATTTCTCCCTTAAATGTCTTTCCGGCAAAAACAGTGAATCCCCTCGTCAGCAATTCATTGTATATAATATTTTCTAGAAAAAAGGTATCTTCGAAATTAATCGTATTAGTATTGATCGTCCGAAATCCAGTATCAACAGCATATTGTTTCTCACGATTGCTGAGTGACGATTTCCCTACAATATTGTATCTTCCAACACCATGAATTAAATATGCCTTTTTCATTTTCTCCAGATAATTATAAATCGTTCTTTTCGATATTGTCTTATTGTCCTTTTCAAACGTTTGGATAATATTATCGATCGACAGTTCTTTTCCGGCATTCGCAAGCAGATATAATGAAATGTCCATAAAATTTTTCCGATCAGCACTTTTGCTTTTTCCTACAATATCACGATTTACAATACTCGTATATAAATTTTTCAGATATCTGTGAATAGATGCTTCATCCTTATAATCAAAACGCAACGGAAATCCACCCCATTTGAGATAATCAAAAAAGAGTTCCTCACTCCACTGCATTCCATTCAACTCATAATATTGTTTCATTTCATAAAATGAAAATGGAAATATTTCGAATTCCACTGTCCGTCCAGTCAGAAGTGTTGCTAGCTCTCCCGACAAAAGGGTGGAGTTACTTCCTGTCACAAACAGTGAAACATCCAGTGACGCCCTAAACGACGCCAGAGCCTTCTCAAATTCTTTTACATGCTGCACTTCATCTAAAAAAATGTAGTATTTTCCATCCTCACAAACCCTGCTTTTTATTTCCTTGTGCAGATCCGACGCATTCTCAATATAATCGTAATCCATGTCTTCCAGATTTAAATATATAATATGATCTCCATGTACGCCACGCTCTGCCAGCTCATCTTTGATTGTTTCCAGCAAAATCGATTTTCCGGATCTTCTTACCCCGGTAATCACTTTGATAATATCCGAATCATAATATGGGCGTATCTGTTCAATGTATACTTCTCTTTTTAAACGCATATTGTGCACCTCCACACTGCACATATTATCATTTTAATTTATTATGTGCAAGATTATCTTGCACGTTTTAATAAATTTTCGTAATATTGTGCAATATTATTCTGCACATTTTGTTTGACTTGAATTTATACAAGCAAAACTTTTTCATTTTATTATTATGAATCATAAAAAAATGCCCCGGCAATCACTGTCAGGACATTTTCCATATTGACTTTCTTATATTTTATTGCCTATTCCACCTGCACCTGACACATTCTCATTGTAGCCAATGCTGCTTCATGGCTTTCCGGTGTGACACCTGCGCAGCAGGAAGCAATGACTTTGACCGGGATCTCCGGCAGATATGCCTTAATTAAAATTGCATTGGAGACAACACAGATGTCGGTGCAAAGTCCGACCAATGTAACGGTGATATCTTCTTTCTCTGCGATTTTTGTAATCTCTTCCGCAAGAATTTTTGAACCGAACGTTGGCTTGTCGATCACTACTGCGTCTTTTAATGCAGTTTTCACTTTCTCATTGACCTGCCAGCCGTCTGTTCCCTTCACGCAGTGCACAACCGGAAGATTTTTTCCTTCCTGAGTCTCTAAATAATTTTCCAGGTGTGTATCCCTTGTTGCAAAAATGTCTTTGGTGTCATACTTTGCAATCTCTGCGATTACGTTATCCACGATAGACACTGCCTCTTTTGTTCCGAGTGAGCCATCGATAAAATCATTCTGCATATCTACCACTACTAATAAGTTTCTCATTATGTAAACCTCCAATTTTCTTTTTTAATTATAAAATATCCAAAATATTTTTTACTCCATGACACTAATTGTATCAAATATCCTTTTTCTTATAATTTCACTTCTTCCTAATCTTTCAATGAAAAATACAGCTTCTTGTACCCAAGCTGCTGGCACAGTTTTGTCAGATACGGCTGGTCGATCCTTGCCTGCTCCAAAACATCCTTCTGTGCAAACACTTCCTCTTTTGTGCCATCTGCGAGCACTTTTCCGTGCGCCATAACGATCACACGCTCGAAACTCTCTGCCACAAAATCCATATCGTGTAAAATCGCAATAACCGTTTTTCCCTGACTGCTCAGATCCCGGATCATTTTCTGAATGATCTTTCTGCCCTTCCAGTCCTGCGCGATCGTCGGTTCATCCAGAATGAGCACTTTTGTATCCATCGCAAGAACGGAAGCGATCGCAACCAGTTTCCGCTCTGACAATTCCAGATCATAAGGATTTTCGTCTGCAAGCTGTTCCAGCCCGACCAGCTTTAATGCTGCAACAGCTTTTTCCTTTGCCTGCTCTTTTGTCATTCCGATATTCTGCGGTCCGAACATGACTTCATCGATCACATGATATTTGAAAATCTGGTCGTCCGGATTCTGGAATACGTAACCGATCTCCCCTGCCAACATTGCAACGGTCTTTTCTGCCATGTCGCTACCACCGTAGTAGATGCTGCCGCCCACCGGCTTTAACAGACCTTTTAACAGCTTTACAAGAGTCGTTTTTCCTGCGCCGTTCTGACCGATGATCGCAGTTGGTCTGTGGTCAATGGTAAGGTTTATGTCCTGCAGAACCGGAACATTTTCGAGATATTGAAATTCCAGATGTTCGATGTCAAAAACATTTTTCTTACAACTTATAGTCAGTTTCATGCTTTCATCTGTAGTTACAGAATCTTCCATCTGCCCATTCTTATTTTTCATATCTTTATTATTGTCTAATAATATTTTTTCCGGGCAGAACGCTTCCTCCCCCGGAAACAAATCTTTTAACGCCAACGCATCCTTAAGCGAAGCCGGATAACATCCATTCTCTTTCTTCACGCCAAAAGCCTGACAGATTCTTGTATAGGCAGGTGGATTCACCCCATAGCTCTGCAGATCCGCTCTGGAAAAAATCTGTTCCGGCGTATCGAATGCGATCTGCTTTCCCTGATGCAGCAGCAAAATCTTATCACAGTATTCTGCCAGCTTTTCCAGCTTCTGCTCCACCATAATGATCGTGATCCCTGATTTTGCGAGCTTATCGACCGCCGCAAAAACTTCCTCGCTTCCCGCCGGATCAAGCTGTGAGGTAGGCTCGTCTAACACGATCACTTCTGGTTTCATCGCAAGGATACCTGCCAGCGCAACCCTCTGCATCTGACCACCGGACAGATCAAACGGATTTCTGTCCCTGTAAGCCGCAATATCCAGCAGTTCCATCACTTCATCCACACGGCTTATCATCTCTTCTTTTGGCACGCCGAAGTTCTGCAGGCCAAATGCAATTTCCTCAAAAACAGTTTCTTTTGCACCGGAGAGCTGGTTGAACGGATTCTGGAATACCAGACCTACTTTCTGACACAGCTTTGAAACAGTCGTTTTTGCCACCTCAGTGTCCTCGATCAGAACTTTTCCTCCATAAGCCCCTTTGAAAAATCCCGGAATAAGACCGTTGAACGCCTGACAGAGCGTACTTTTTCCGGCTCCGTTCTCCCCGATGATCCCGACAAAAGAACCTTTTTCTATTTCAAAATCCAGCCCATCCAACGCAAGCTTTGTTGTATTTGGATAGCGGTATTTTAAATTTTCAACCTTTATATATGCCATAATTCTTCCTTTTTCCATACATTCTTCTGCGACATAACAAATTAAAACACAATTCTCACCACAATAGCACCTGCAATCACCACAGCCATCACCAGACATAACACGCGGTCGGAAGTTTTCATTTTTCCTTCCCTGAGATAGGTCTTTTTCTGCCCAGCCTCAAAGCCCCGGATTTCCAGTGCGATTGCACGCTCTCTTGTGTTGATGAGCGAGCTCATGACAACCGGCGAAATTAACGGAAGAAAAGATTTTGCCCTGGTGATCAGATTTCCCTCCGTCTCAAGCCCACGGCTCCGCTGTGCATCCATGATCGTGTTCATCGTGCCGCTCATCTGCGGTACGATCTGAAAAACAGAACTGATGACATATCCGATCTTCGGCGAAAATCCGGCCTGCTCCAGATCCTCTACCAGCTCTGCCGGCTTAGTTGTGAGTACAAACACCGCAAATGCCAGCAGCATATTCAAGACGTTACAGCTGATGCGAAGCGCATACATCATTCCTTCCCGATAGAACTTTAACAGTCCTAACTGAAACATTAAGTTTGCATTTTCATGATTAAATAAACCATGGATCAAAAATATGGTGATCAGAATTGTAAATGAAAAAGCAATCAGTGGAAAAACCTTTTTCATGATTTTTCCACTGATAAGCATTACAAGACTGATTCCAATGAATATAGCGAATGCCCATAACTTCCCTGCGATCAGCGATGCAGCGACCGCTGTCAGGATATAACACAGTTTCGTAAAAGGATGCATTCTGGTCAAATAGGTATCTTTATCCACATAAAGGCTGATACTTTTCATCTAAATCACTCCATCAGAATATGTTTTCACTTCTTAGTCTAAGCTCTCCACACTGTCGTTCACATCATAAAGAGCAGTAAGTTTTTTCGGAAGTCCTTTTAAAATCGCAAACACGATCAATACCGTAATGATCTTATCCGGAACATCCACAACGACTTCATCTAAGAAAGAACCTAATACAACCGGGAGATTTGCTGCCTGTGTTGCTGCAAATACTGCATCGCCCCAGACATTTCCTGTTGTACCGCCCCAGAAAATAACGTTTAACGGAGTGGAGATCAATACTGCTGCAAGACCACCGGCTAAAGAAGTCAGTAACGCACCGTTTACTTTTTCCATTTTGCCGAGACGTGCCATAATACCAACGACAAGACCGATGCCAAGACTTGTGAGGGCATACACTAATGTAATGGAATCACCGGTTGTAAAACCATAGATCAGGTTGTTGGCTGCTCCACAGATTGCACCAATGATCGGTCCGCCGAGTGCGCCACCGATACAGGTTCCGATGGAATCTAACCATAACGGCAGTTTTAATACGGAAGCAAATAATTTTCCGAGGTAATTGATACCGATACATGCCGGGATCAATACCAGACTTGCTGTGTTTAATTTTGTTTTAAAAATGTTCTTCATAACGTTGTCCTCCTCATTTTCCGGAGCACCTGTACAGTGCCTCCAATGCTACATGAATCTCGTTTTTTTCTCCCTGTACGGTTGCATTCACTCCATCCGTATAGTTGTTAATGTTATCTTCAAGGTTATCCTCGTATTCCACCACCGTATTTAAGACAGAGGCTGTCTTCACACCCCGGAGTTTTCCGATCACAAACAGCGCCGCTGTCTCCATATCACAGCCAAGCACTCCTCTGCCGGCCCACAGTGCGTCGATCTCGTCCTCTCTGTCCGTGTAAAAACTGTCGTGACTCCGTGCCATTCCGACATGCGCCGGAATCTGCTCCTCCTCTGCTGCCTCTACACAGGCATTCATCAGTTCAAAATCCGGGATTGCCGGATAAATGGAATCTATGTACGTCCTGGAAGTTCCTTCATCTCTCACCGCACCCTGCACTAAGATCAGATCCCCTAATCTGATCTCTTTTTGTAATGCACCGCAGCTTCCGATACGGATCGCATGCGTCACGCCGATACGCGCCAGCTCTTCCACAGCAATTCCGGTCGAAGGACCGCCGATCCCCGTAGAAACTGCAAGCACGCGCATTCCTTTGTAAGTTCCTGCAATGCTTTTATATTCCCTGTTAAATTCTAACTCCTCCACGTCCTCTAACTGTTCTGCGATCCGCTCCACCCTTGCCGGGTCTCCAGGAAGGATCGCATACTGAATGCCGAGGTCATCGCGCAGTTTTAAGTGAGGCATTACTTCCATTCCATCATCCACTCTTTTCTCAGATTTCCCTGCCTTATCATGACAAAATTTCTCATTACCATGGTTTTAAGATTCTTGTTTAAGGTATCACTTTACAGCTGTCTTGTCAACTGTAAAGTCATGTATGCACTGACACAATTACAGATAACTTTCCTTACGGTTAACAGCTTTTCTCAAATAATTTCCAAGATTTGTCATGCACATGAGCGTGACTGTCAGAAAAAGCCCCGGTATGAGGATGATCCACCATGACTTTGTCATCAGTGCTTTGTCTGCATTTGAAAGCATGCTTCCCCACGAAATCTGCTCTAGCGGCAGACCGATTCCCATGAAGCTTAAGGTTGACTCTGCAATGATCGCACTTCTGATATTCATGACAACCATAAACATGATCGATGAAGCAAAATTTGGAGTCAGGTGTTTCCACAAGACATGCCGGAAGCTTCCCCCCATACATCTTGCTGCAATGACATACCCGCTGTTTCGGATCTGTTTTACTTCCGTGCGTACCACTTTGGCGATACTTGGCCAGCTCGTGATCCCGATAATAAACGAAATACTGAAAATGCTGGCTTTTCCTAAGATTGCCTGCAATAAAATGACCAGCAGCAGATTCGGGATGCTTAAGAAAATCTCTGTAAAACGCATGAGCAGTGAATCCACCCACTCCGGCGCACATCCGCTGACGGAACCAAAGACAATTGCAAGCACCGTAGAGAGAAACGTCGCAAGCACTCCGATCAAAAGTGAGATCCGTCCCCCATACCAGATCATGGAAAAAATATCTCTCCCCATCGTATCTGTCCCAAAGAGAAACTCTCCTCCCGGTGCCTCATTGTAATGTGCCAGGTCCATATAGCCGGGATCTTTTGTCATGATCAGATGACAGCACAGGCAGCCTGACAGGATGACCGCAAGCAGCAGCGCTGATATCAGAGGTTTTCCCTGATACCATTTTGTATGCCTGCCAACCGTCCGATCCTCTGTATTTCTAATTCCCACAATCTGAAAATCTGTATCCATCATCGGTTCCTTTCTGTCACTGACGTATTCTCGGATCGATCCTCTCATTTATCGTCTGGGCGATCATGTTGCAGACAACCACGACAATACCTGTAAGAATGCATAAAACCATCAGTAAATTATAATCTTTATATCTGGCACTCTCATAAGCCAATGTTCCAAGCCCCGGATAAGAGAATACTGTCTCAACAATATAGGTTCCTCCTAAAATATGAGGCACCGAGATTGCCATAATGCTCAGATAGCTTGGAATAATGTTACGGAGGCAATGGCGGAAAAGGATCTTATTTTTTGTCAGCCCTTTTGATTTCGCCAGCAGCACATAATCTGCCCGCACTTCCTCTAAAATCGTATTGCGGATCATATAAGCGTAGTACCATAGGTGTCCCATCACTACAACTGTGACCGGCAATATGAGATGCTGTATCCTGTCCGCAATATCCTTCTCTTTTCCGATCGTATAGGCACCGGAGCTTGGCAATATATGAAGCTCAACTGCAAAGAAAAGGATCAGTACCAGTGAAAACCAGAACTCCGGTATACAGCTTGTGACCGTTCCGACCTGGCATATGATGTTATCCAGCCATTTTTCTTCGTGCCATGCACACAAAATTCCCAATAACAACGCCAGTGTAAAAATAAGCACAAAGCCTATCCCGCCCAGTAGCATTGTATTTCCGACTCTTCCGGAAATCACTTCCAGCACATCCATTTTGTATTTATAGGAGATGCCGAATTCTCCATGAAATGCATTCGAAAGCCATTTTACATACTGAACGGAAACAGACTCGTTCAGTCCCAGCTTCTCCATCGCCCAGTCATGTTCCTCGGGACTCATTTTTTCCACTCTTTCCCCATAGTAAGAGACAAGCGGATCTCCCGGTGCCAGTCTGGAAATATAAAATACGATCACTGACAACAAAAAAATACTTGCCAGAAACAGCAATATTTTTTTTATTATATAGATACCAATCTCTTTTTTACTCATTTTCTTTTTCCCCCGCTCTTTGCCGTTCCATGCGCGGATCCGGAATTGGGATGGACTCGATCAAAGCCTTCGTATATGGGTGCTTCGGATGTCTGAAAATATCTTCCACATTTCCTACTTCCACTAATTTACCATCATGCATCACGCCCACCCGGTCACACAAAAACCGTACCATGGAAAGATCGTGTGCAATAAACAGAAACGAAAACCCGTGTTCCTTCTGCAGATGCCGGAACAAATTCACGATCTGTGCCTGAATGGATACGTCTAAGGATGCGATCGGTTCATCTGCGACCAGCAGTTCCGGTTCCATCGCTACTGCACGCGCAATTGCAACACGCTGCCTTTGTCCGCCTGAGAGCTCCGAAGGATATTTTTCCAGATAGGAATTATCCAATCCAACATACGTCAGCTGAAATGCTGCCTCCGCTGAAAGTGTTCCTCTTTTCGGTGTGATGTGCTGTATCCGGAAGGGCTCTGACAGAATATCCTTCACTTTCATTCTCGGATTTAAGCTGGAAGTGGAGTCCTGAAAAATAATCTGCCGCTCACACTGAAGCATTTTTTTATTTTTCCGGAACTCCTTACTGCGGCAGGTATCAATTTCCTTGTATAAAATCTCTCCGCTATCTGGTTTACATAAATTCATCACGCAATTTGCCACAGTTGATTTCCCGGAACCTGATTCACCTACCAGCCCAAAAACTTCTCCCTTATAAATCCGGAAACTCACATCATCTACAGCTTTGTGCACATTTCTTTTTCCAATGGAAAAACTTTTCGTGAGATGATTTACAGCCACTAAAGTCTCCCTGTTTTCTGCATCATTCTGACATTCTTCCGCTACAGAAGTCTTTTCGCGCTCCGCTGTTTCTTCACATCCTTCTCTCTGATCTCCTTCTGCCAAAAAGGAACTGCATACGAGCGAAGGCGGTTTTATTTCAGGTGCTCTCTCATCCAGCAGCCAGGTTGCTGCGTAGTGTGTATCCGATATTTTAAACATTGGCGGTTCTTTTTCATAATCAATTGCAAGTGCATATTCATTTCTGCATGCAAACGCATCCCCCCTGGGAGGATTGATCAATACCGGCGGCATTCCCGGGATCGCATGCAGCATCTCTTTCCCTTTTGCATACGCCGGAAGTGCCTGCATAAGCCCCCATGTATATGGATGCCTTGCATCATAAAAAATGTCCTCTGTTGTTCCAAGTTCCACGATTTTCCCTGCATACATGACAGCCACCCGGTCAGCAACTCTTGCGACAACGCCCAGATCATGCGTTACAAAAATAGTTGAGGTATGCATTTTCTTCTGGATATCGCGGAACAGATCCAAAATCTGTGCCTGAATCGTCACATCTAACGCTGTGGTCGGCTCATCTGCGATCAGGATAGACGGATTGCCTGCCAGTGCGATTGCTAACACACTGCGCTGTCTCATGCCGCCCGAAAAATGATACGGGTATAAATTCCTCCGCTCGTCTGCCTGATCGATACCGACTAATCCCATCAGCTCTATGACACGCTTTTCTAATGCATCACGCTTTATATGAGGATTATGTATTTTAATTGCTTCTTCTATCTGTCTGCCAATTGTCATCGTCGGATTTAATGCTGTCATCGGATCCTGAAATACCATGGAAAAAAGCGTTCCACGCAATTTCGCCATGTCACGCTCTTTGTACCTGGTAATATCTATTCCATTTGCCAGAATTTTTCCTGATTTTATTCTGGCATTCCCCGGAAGCATTTTCATCAGACTTTTACACAGGACGCTTTTCCCACAGCCGGACTCTCCCACAATCGCAAGAACCTCTCCCTCTTTCAGGGAGAGGCTTACATCTCTGACTGCCTGTACTTCACCGGCGTCCGTTTCAAAACTGACCGATAAATCTGAAGCTTCCAATATATATGTTCTGCTCTGTTCTTCCATAGTGAATTCCTTCTGCTGCCTCCGGCAGTTATTTCCTAGTTCCCGATCGTCCAGTCTGCAACATTCCAGAAAATTCCGACACCGTGATGTCCCATAACTGTGTCTGTTGAGATTCCCTGAATAGAAGAATTTGCCACATAATTTGCATCAATATAGCAGATAAAGGTAAATGCCGGATCTTTTGCCAGCTCTTCCTGAAACTTGTCATATGCCTCTGCACGTACCGCAGGATCTGCAGATTCTCTTGCCACAATCAGATACTGATCTACCAATGCATTGGAATAAGAACTATAGTTAGCACCCTTATCTGTACCGAATACTTTGTAAGTATGGTCATCTGCATCAAAAGGACTTCCCCAGCCGATCAGATACGCCATCTGTCCGCCCCAGTCAACCTCTGTCGGAACTTCTACCGTACAGTCAATACCAACTTCTTTTAACTGCTGTGCTGCTGCCTGGGCGATATCGAGTCTTACCTGGTCACCTGCTCCGACACTTATAACGAAACCGATCTTTTCGCCGTCTCTGTAGTAGAATCCGTCTTCACCCATCGTACATCCGACAGACTCCATGATTTCTTTTGATTTTTCCGGATCGTAATCATAATGTTCTACATTCTCATTGTTGTAAATATTACGCTGCAATGGTCCGTATGCAGTCATTCCCTGTCCGAGGAGAACCGCATCAATGATCGCCTGTCTGTCAATTGCATAATTGATGGCAGGGATAATGTCTTTATTTGCTGTCCAGTAATCATTATTAAAATTGTAAAGGATTCCGCGGTAATCCGATGTCTTCATATCATAGCATGTATAACCATCCTGATCTGCAAAGGTCTTCGCATCCTTCGGTGTCAGTAATGCAAGATCCAGTTCTCCGGACTGCATCTGGATCGCTTTTGCATTATCATCCGGTACGATCTTAAAAATGATCTTGTCGATATTTGGTGTTCCCTTGAAATAATCCTCGTTCTTTACCAATGTGATCGCCTGTCCCGCATCCCAGCTGTCTAATTTGTATGGACCGGTACCGATCGGATGGCGGAAGAAATCCGACTCCTGCATATCTTCGCCTTCCAGTAAATGCTTTGGCAGAATTGCCATTGTCATATAGTCAAGGAACGCTACGTTCGGCGCTGAAAGTGTAAATGAAATGGTATGATCGTCGATCACGTCAATGGCTGTTACGTCTTCGTAGTTTGGTGCATTTTCGGAACCGTTATCAGGATCCATGATTGCTTCGATCGTGAATTTTACATCATCTGCTGTAAATGGTTCCCCATCATGCCACTTCACATTCTCCTCTAAATGGAATGTATAAGTTAAAGTATCTTCATCGTAGTCCCAGCTCTTTGCAAGCCCCGGAGCAACCTGATTCTCACCATCATGTGATGTCAGTCCGCTGAAAATCAGAATATTAATCTCACCATGCTCATCCATTGCCGGATTGATACGCGTGTAATCATTACTTCCATATACAAGTGTCGACTCTCCGCCCGCTGCCTGCGCTTCGGTTCCAGCGGAATTTTCTGTTTCCTTTTCTTCTGCGCCGTTTCCACAGGCTGCCATGGAAAGCATCATTGCTGCTGCCATCAGCATCGCAAAAATTCTCTTTTTCATTCCTAATCTCCGTTTTCTTTTTGTAAGATCTGCCACCTGTCAGGGTGCTATCATCTCCATGCCGACTATTTTACTTTAGGAATGTCCGGTCCTGCAAGCTCCCCGGGGGGATATATTTTCCAATTATCCTTAAAAAATTTTACCATTTCAAAAGAAAAAGCAGGCTCTACCGCAGCCTTAAGAAGCTAAAAATTGAGATGAAAGATGATCTTGTTTTTTTATAAGAAGAAAGGATGCTATCAATATGGAAAATAAGGCAGAAAGATTCAATCAGATGAATCATCTGTTATCAGTCAGCCGGAAGCAGCGCTGAATGGGACTATTACTACACGATTGACCTTTCGACCGGGGAACGTCTGCTCTTAGCTGATCTTTTCACAGACTCGGGCGATGTCGCACCAATGTACATGGGCTGTGTGGAATTTGTCATTCCAAATGAGGTGCATGCGGATGTTCGTAAATAATGAAACGTTGTTAAGAAAAGCATGGAAACGAGCCGTTCGTTCCATGCTTTTTTTAATTACTTTATGATATATTTCGTGCCTCTGCCCCTGCCTTCCACTTCAACAACACCCTTTTTCTGCATATCTTTCAATAGCTGTGCCGTCTTTGATTTACCAAAAGATACATACGGTGCAATTTCACTCATTGATTTTAACATTGTCTTGCTCAAAATATTGTATACCTTTTTTTCATCCTCCGTCAGATTCATATTCTCCTCATAAACAGGGAGCATAATCTTAATTGTATTTTCCGTCACTTCAAAATCCGGTTTTCTCAATGATTCTTTATAGAGTTGTTTTATTCGTGCAATCCCGGTTCCGAAAATCTCGACAAAACCTAATCGGTAAAATACATTTGCGAGATTTCTATTTCTCAAAACAGAAATTTTACCAGACAAATATTCTTTTTCTGTTATCCCGGACGGCAAATCTCCCGGAACTGCAATTTCATTATTAGATGGCAACTATCAACGTACTGCATACCTATAAAATAAAAAAGCTACTCTTAAAGCTTATTTCTTGATACTGCCGCCTACTTTCTTAAAAATTATTTAAATGTTTTTCTGCGAAAACTACTATAAACGGCATATGAAATCCATGCACCAAATAAACGTAATAAGATATCATCTACATCAAATGATCCTTGCAAAGTTAAAAACTGCAATATTTCTATTACAAGATTAAAACAGATAATATATAATAAAATCTTTTTTAAAGTCAACCGAGGGATCTTTATTTTTATTAAAATTGTAATTGGCATAAACATGAAAAAATTTGCCAATACATTTTTTATTGGTATATCTATGTTTATATTTCCATTCTTTAAGCAATAAATATACATTATTATTGTTCTGAATGGAATTAAATTAGAATCTACAAAATGCTGATATGAAAATACATTACTATACCATGTTTGTTCTCCCCTGAAAACATTTGGTACTAATAACAACCATATAAGTACTATTATATAACCTATTAATATTACATTTAATATCTTGTTTTTCATATTGCAGTACCTTCCTTTTTAATTATTTTAAGATGTAATAGTTCCCTCTCCATCTAAATAATAATTATCTGGCAAAACTGCACCTGTAGATATCATCACTCTGTATGTTCCTCCATTTTTTAATCCTGAAATTGTTCCAGTCTGTGTTCCCTCTATGTTAAACACTAATTTTCTAGAATATAATCCATTTAAATAAACATGATATTCAAAACTTCCATAATTAACAATGTCATTATCATAAGTAACATGTGCAGATGCATCAACTACAACTGATTTTCCATTTACCGTAAAACCACTTGACTCTACTGAATATCTTATTTTAAAGCTAAATGTCTTATCTACACCTCTGCCTTTTCCCCAATAAAAATATTCACCTGTCTCTTCATTGTAATAGTCTTCTCCTTCATATACCTTTTCTGTTCCATTAATAATAAAGCATGGTTTATCTACCTTTTCTAATTCCGCTGCTGAAGCACTTATGGTTCCAATACTACTGAACAAAACACATAGTAATAATGTCATCCATACTAATTTCGTTATACAAAATTTTCTTACATTCATTCAATATTCCTCCTACAACTTATTTTTAATCATTTGTGAAATCAATGACCGTTTTATTATCTCTTATATTGCCATGATTTCAACACATTTTACGCCAAACGACGTTTTTTCCTACTGTTTGGTCATTCTCTCACAAATTTTTTTACAATACATGGCACTTGAAGTCCTGCCGTTAATAGTATTCCTACAGAGATGCAAACTGCCTCATTTCTCAAGCCATTATACTTCATTATCATTACTACTCCATATAAACTGCATGTAAGTATACCTGTAACATTTTGATATACTTTTCTCTCTTTTATACTGAGTACTTTATTTTCATGATCTATCGGACTGAATATTATCAGATTCAAACTTGCCGCCAATGTTGCAAGCATCAATACCGTATTGGCAGATAGACTACAAGAAATCAATATGCACAGAAACAGTAGTAACGAGGAGCATGTCAAACATATCCATAAATTTTTTGCATGATATCCTCCGCTAAATTTCCGGATCATCATAAAGGGAATTATTACAAGAATACCTTCTTTAACCCTCCCCATAATCGTCCCTAATAATAATGCAAGTATCATTGGCGACCAAAACATTACAAAGCTTTCCATTGCGTAGCAATATAATTCTTTTTCCTGTTCCTCAATGACTTGACATCTTACTAACCACACTGCTACTGCTTCTGCACATTTCTGCATTACTTCATTCTCCTATATTTGGATAACTTTTTCGGTGTTTTGGGCTGATACATAAATAAGCAGGATGTAGAATTTGCTTCAACCTTTAATGCTGTTTCTAACACTTTAGCTACACCTTTCGCTAAAGTTTTCTCTGTTTTTGTCTTCAATTTTTGCCTCTCCTCTCTTTACGTTTTTATCATTGAATTTCACATCATTATTTTAAATTTTTCCACGGATAAAAGCGAGAGTCTCAGGTTGAACAGACATTTTTTCATCTATCTTGGTGTTATCTACGTATTTTTCTCTAAAAATACAATTTCTACAGAATATTTAATCTACTATTTTTACAATAATTACAACTAATACAGATTTTTCATGTTGTACATTGTTTGCTTTGTAATCAAGCACTGATAAGATAAGTAATAACAGATAAAAAATGAGGATATCTATGACATCACAATATGCAGAAATGGGCAGACGCATCAAATTACGTCGTAAAGAATTAAAAATCAAACAATCAGAAATGGCAGAATCACTCAATATTTCCAATAATCACCTTTCATCCATAGAAACAGGAAAACAGAAGCCAAGTCTTGATTTGTTTATATCAATTTGTGAGTATTTAAATGTTACTCCTGATTACCTGCTTCTGGGTGCGCTTCACTCCTATAATATTCCTCAAGATATTCTTGACAAACTACGTCTATGTTCACAAGAAGATATTGAACTGACAAAAGATTTCGTCGAACTCCTGGTAGTCAGAAATTCTACAAATCATGCAACGATTTATTCTCACACAAAGAAATAACCAATCTCTATCCTTTTTTGTCTTTTCATGCACTACTTTTGCAAAATATCATATTTCCCGGTATAATGAGTGAAAGTGAGAAGAATGCATTTATGCATTCGGCGAACGATGAATGTTGATCATGTGCTGTCCTTGCACATGATATAATATTAAGAAAAAAACACGAGGAATACCAAATTGAGAATTTTGATATGTGATGATGATCCATTGGCAATCGAGCAGATCAATAAAAATTTAGAATACTTTTTTACATACAAACATATAAAATATCCTGAAATTATTTCTTTCACCAACGGGGAAGCTTTATTAAAAGATACTGGAGATAAAAATATTGTTTTTCTGGACATTGAAATGCCCGGCATGAATGGTATTTATGTAGGAAACGAATTAAAGAAAAGTAATCCTGCTGTGATTATCTTTATTGTCACATCTTACTCTGAATATTTAGATGAGGCTATGCGCTTTCATGTGTTTCGTTATCTTTCCAAGCCTTTAGAGCGACAGCGTTTTTTCCGCAATATGCAGGATGCCCTTAACCTCTATCATACATCCACCCTTCTGATACCAGTGGAAACAAAAAACGGTGTCCATGCTGCTTCTGCTACTGATATTATTGCTATTGAAGCAGCAGACCATAAAGTATTTGTTTATACCACCCAGAAAAATTATGAATCTGTCCGTAATATGACTTATTGGCTGGATACGCTCCCAAAAAGTTGTTTTTTTCAAACACACAGGAGTTTTATTGTAAATCTGGGGCATATAACGGACTTTGATCATACACTGATTCACTTAACCAATCAGATTACTGCTTATTTGACACGACGTAAATACAGTGCTTTTAAAGATGCTTATCTGCTTTATCTGGAAAGCATGAGGTAATATCCATGGATGAAATGATATGTTATTTTTTTAGTTTTTTGATAGAGGGAATTGTATTCTGGAATTATGTATCTATCCTGTTTGTTCCAAAATACAGTACAAAAATCCGTTTCGTTTACTTGTCTTTGGGATTTTTTATTCTCTTTTTATTTAGTTTACATAATATTTTTCTACTTAATTGTATATTGTACATCACGGTTTGTTTCCTCTATCTTACGTTATTCTACCAAACCAAATGGTATTACGCCCTTTTTCACTCCACTTTGTTTGAGGTTCTCACAGCAGTCTGCGAACTTCCTGCATATAGTATACTCTCTACATTTTTGACTTCTGCAAACCTGCGTGCTGCTGATTTTCATTTAAAGCTTCTTTTTGCCGTTATCAGCAAAACTCTCTTTTTTGCTGTAATGTCGGCACTTCTGTTATGGTTAAAGAAACGTCAAAAACCTTTTTTACAGTATGATAAATCTGTTTTTTTTACAATTCTGATTCCATTTATTGCCCAGATAATTGTATTGATTCTCTTCGCAGTCTGTGATTCTCCATCAATGACAGCCACGCAAAACCGTCTGTTTACCATCAACGCTTTTTTCCTTCTGATTGTTAATCTGTTAATTTTCGGTTTGAATCAATACAACCAGAAAAAACATCTTGAATTTACAGAAATGCAGATACAATTACAAAAAGAGCATGATTCTGCTGAATATTATAAAATGCTCATTGCCCAAAATGAAAATCAGCGTATTTTAATTCATGATATGAAAAAGCATCTTCAATCCATTGCACTGTTAAATGAAGATAACCAGAATGAAAAAATCAGAGCTTACATTAATCAACTAATGCAGTCCTCTGATTTATTGGAATTTTCTAAGATATGTGATCACAAAATATTAAATAATATTTTATGCCGCTATAAAAAAGTGTGTAATGATCTGCATATTGCATTTCACGCAGATATCCGCAGTAATACCACTACTTTCCTCTCTGATTCAGATGTTACTTCTCTATTCTGTAACATGCTGGATAATGCGGTGGAGGCTTCAAATCATATCAAGGATTCCTATATTGAAATCACCGCTGCTCAAAGAAAACATACCCCCTTTGTCATCATTACCATAATCAACTCCTGTGCCGGCAATCCTTTTTCTCCAAATGGTGAGCTTGTTTCTTCCAAGCAAAACCCTCAGGCTCATGGCTTTGGTATTAAAAGCATGGAAAAAATTATTCATAATTATAACGGAAATATACAAATGTACTATGACGAGGAAACTTCCACTTTTCATACCATTATTATGTTGAAGAAGAAACAATAATTTCCATTTTTCTACCTAATTTTCCATCGCCTCTACAAACCGCAAAACATCCTCTGCCGTCTCAGCGTAGTATTCTGCTCCGTGCTCTGCTAAAAACTCTTTGTCACGGAATCCCCAGAGAACCGAGACACAAGGCATACCGGCATTTTTCGCTGTCTCGATATCAACGTCAGAATCACCAACGTAAACCGCTTCTTCTTTCGTTTTTCCTAATTCTTTCAATGCCTCAAAAACAGTATCCGGAGCCGGTTTTCTGCGGATGCCCTCTTTTTCACCGATTGCTACAGGAACGATTCCTTTAAAATAAAGGTCGTTTAATTCTTTGACCGCAAAATCAATCTTATTCGATACGATTGCTACCGCATATCCTTTCTTCTTTAACGTCTCGATCAGCTCTACAACGCCTGCATACGGCTTTGTGTTATCATTGCAATGTTCGCCGTAATATTCTTTAAAAAGCGCAAAGGTTTCCTCAAATAATGGATTGCTCTCCCCATCCGTCACCGCCCGGATCATTAGCAGGCGCACGCCATTTCCTACAAATTGACGCACTTCCTCTAATGTACGCTTTGGCATTCCCTGCTTTTCCAGTGCATAATTGACTGCATTTGCAAGATCCTGTAAAGTATCTAATAATGTTCCGTCTAAATCAAAAACTACAGTTGTCTTTTTCATTGCTGTTCTCCTTTATTTCACGCTCACTTCCCCGGCAAGCACTCTCTTGTAGTCCTCATAATTTTTCTGTAACAATGCTGGGGTATCAAGTCCATACGGACATTTGCTCTTACATTTGTTGCAGTGTAAACAATTCTCAATCTTCTTCATTTTCGCCTGCATTTCCGGTGTGAGCTGTGCATCCGATGGTGCGCGGCGCAGCATGAGTGACATTCTCGCACAGTTATTGATCTCGATTCCTGCCGGACATGGCATGCAATAACCACATCCGCGACAGAATTCCCCGCTTAATTCTTTTCTGTCATGCTCGATCAGTGCTTTGATCTCATCATTCATCACCGGTGGATTATCGATATAGGAAATAAATTCCTCTAACTCGGACTTTCTCTGCACACCCCAGATAGGGAGCACATTGTCATACTGCGCCTCAAAAGCATAAGCTGCGGCAGAATTATTGATCAGTCCACCGGAAAGTGCCTTCATCGCGATAAAGCCCATATCCGCTTCTTTGCACTTTTTCACAAGTTCCAGATCCTTTTCTGTCGCAAGATAGCAGAACGGAAACTGTAATGTCTCATACAGACCGGAATCAATTGCCTCATTTGCCACTGCCAGTCTGTGGTTTGTAATTCCGATGTGGCGTATTTTTCCCTGCGCTTTTGCCTCTAACATCGCTTCATACAATCCTGTGCCATCTCCCGGCTTCGGGCAGAACGAAGGATTGTGAAACTGATAAATATCAATGTAGTCAGTTCTTAAATTATGCAGGGAAACCTCTAAATCTTTCCAGAAGTCCTCCGCATTCTGGGCAGCTGTTTTTGTGGCAATGCAGACTTTCTCTCTCATTCCATCAAAGGCTTCGCCTAATTTTTCCTCGCTGTCCGTGTAAAATCTTGCTGTATCAAAAAAAGTCATGCCCGCTTCATATGCTCTTCTGGCAAGCGCAACTGCATCATCTATGCTGATCCTCTGTATCGGGAGCGCTCCGAATCCATTCTTATTGACCGTGATCCCGGTCTTTCCAAGTGTCACCATTTCCATTCTTCTGTACCTCCTTATTCCTGTAAATACGGAAAGAAAACCTTACTCTGCTTCTTTTTGTCGAACATATTGTTATACTGCAAAATCTGATACCGATCGATCCACTCAGCCTCTTCTCCCGTCGCCTCTTCCAAATGCTTAAAACAGCCACTGGAAACAGAATAGTATCCCCTCGAATTAATTGCAGGAATCGTCTGCTGCATATCCGCCAAAAACTGATTGTAAGACGGAAGTGCGATCCCGGCGCGCTCCAACGCCATCGTGGAGAGGTAATTCAGGCTTGTGATCGGAACTTCCTCTGTCTCTGTCTCATAGTTCGTCCAGATGAAGAACGGCACAGTATAAAGATTCTCCAGTTCATCCTCTGTCAGCCCCGACAAACCTTTTCCGTTCAGCCCTTTGTAAAAATTCGTGTTCAGACTCGGCTGGTGATCCCCGAAAAAGACGATCTCCACCGGATCATCCACGCTCTGGAAATAGCTGATGAGATATTCCAGCGCCTTATCGCTCTCATGAAGCAGCGACAGATACTGATTCGCATCGGAATAACTTGCTCCGAGTGTCCGGATCTGCTCATTAAAATTCGGGTATTTTTCCGTGTAACCGCCATGGTTCTGCATGGAAATACTCATGATAAACAGGTCTTCATTTGCCTTTTTGCTCTCATACCGCTCTACAATGCTCTCGTAAAGCTCCTGGTCGGTAATATATTTCCGCAGCAGTTTGGTCTGGTCAAAATCATCTATAAAATGTGTCTCATCGAATCCCATAGTCGGGTAAACCGCATTGCGGCTCCATCCCGTTTCATAGTAAGGATGCATCGCCACACAGGTATAACCGATATTTTTCAGATTCGAGACAATGGATGTCGGTGTGTCACTGATATACTGCTGATACACGACAGAACCACTCGGCAGAAATGCCATGGAATTTCCAGTCATATACTCCCATTCAGAGTTTGGCGTTTTCGCACCAAAAACGGAGGAAAGGGCATGTCCCTTCATGATATTGTCCTGCAGGGAATCATAATACGGTGTCACCTGTTCATTCGTCAGAAAATCTCCCACCACGGAAAGATCCGCATACGATTCACTCATCACAACGATGATCGTAGGATTTTTCTCTACATCTTGGTTTACATAACTTTCTCCGTCGCCGCTGTACTGATCCTCCAGCTCCGAGATCACTTCCTCTGAATATCCGTCCGGCTCTGCGATAAAACTGTCACGCACACTCAGGGCAAAATTTAAAAGATATCCGTTCCGGTAACTTCCCTTCTGCTCCCAGGTCTCGGTCACTGTCCCTTCCGTCTCTGTCCCAATATAGGCACAGCAGCATATCACAACGGAAATACATACGGCCGCCATCCAGATGCGTTTTTCAAACATCACATGGATTTTCCGCACAAATGCGACATACAATGCTGACAGCAATACCACATACGCCGCACGGTCATCCAGCACAAACTCATAATTTCCAGCCACACTTAATCCGGTGGAAATAGAACGAAGATCACTGAAAATAAATTCATTTCCACGGAACAGATAGACAAAATAGTTGATCCCCGCAAAAGTCATCAGTGCTATATGAGAGATAACGCAGGTCAGCCCCACATTTTTTGTAAACACCTGAACCACCAGATACACCACCAGACAGCACAGGACGTTCAAAAACATTTTGTTGTCCATGATCCTTGCCCGAAGTTCCGCATCCAGCAAAAGATACTGCACCATATGAGCAGTCATCACACTGCTGCCGCCAAGCATGAGAATGCCAAGCGCCAGTCTTAACCATTTATTGTTCAATTCGACGGAAAGACTCTTGATCAGAAAGTAGCTGACTCCAAAACCTGCCAGCACATAAACCGGAAATGCTACCTTATAATATAGCACCGCAGCAAATATCATTGCCACGATAAGACGTATCAGATTCGTTTTTTCAAAGTTCAGACGGATTTTCATCTTTAAGCTCCCTGTATTTTTGACTTTACTTACTTTTTACACTTTACCAACGATATTCTATCATCCCATAAAAATTTGTCAATTTTGTGAAGCCTAAAGATTTTACATTTTTTGCTTAAAAATTTTTCATTTTGCGCCTAAAGATTTTCCATTGCCCGCCGTTCCCTGATCTTTCGTGTGATCACCACAGCTACACCGATCAGAAATGGAAAAACAAATGTGGCAAAACGATATAACAGAGACGCCGAACCGGCTATGCCTGTCCCGACAATCCCGGCAAAAAGTCCGGTAAATACAAACTCGGTGGAACCAATCCCCGCCGGTGCCGGAATTACGGCAGCAAGCATAACAGACAATGCGGTGATCGCCATGGTTTCCACCATATTAATATTTTTATCTCCTGCAAAAAGAAGGTATGGCATTCCATACCAGAAACAGAGTTTTAACAGGTTTAGACCGACCACACCTGCGACCATTTTCTTCTTATGCAGAAGATATTTAGAAGCGGTTTCCAGATCTGCGCACTGTTCTCTCAACTGGTGTTCCAATGCGTCATACTTTCCCTTTTTATTAAAGAAATCAAGCATTGCAAAAATCAGCTGATGGAACTTTGTGGAACAGCAGAACAGGATCAGTGCCAGTGTGATCACCATAGTAATAGCATACCCCGCCAGAAGCAGCCAGGTATAAGCACCAAAATGACCACACATATAATTCCAGCTTAGAAAAAAGAAAATCGCCGAATAAATCGCTATGCTGATCTTATGAAATGCATACTGGAGCATGTACATTCCAAATCCTTTCGAATAATCAACACCATGTTCATTCAGATAAATGATCGCTGCAACACCGGAGCCGCTTCCAAGTGTCGCAACACGATAAAAGGAACAGAAAAACATGTTTTCTATTCCCCATTGATAACGAAAATCAGGGTTATACTGTTTTGCCAGCACTGTAGTGATCAGTGCCTCAACAAGACAATATATCCCTGACATCACGCATATACCTGCGAGAACAGACGGTGTCGTTTCTTTTAACTGCTCTAAGATCGGTCCCGCTGTATCCCGGAAGGTATATACGATCGCTCCTATAATTAAAATTACAAATAGCCATTTCAAAAGATTTTTCTGCTTTTTACTAATTGGTCTCGCCTCTTATTTCTTCTTGAAATTTGTGTATCCTTTCTGATGATAAGGATGCTCCTCCCACAGTTTATCCGCAGTCTTCTTCCACTCACATGCATATGACTCACATTTTCCACATAAGTGTTCTACCGGCTCAGCCTCTTCCACATCGGTAGAATGTGCCCCGGTTTCATGTACCATCTTCTGTAATAATTCCGGATTCTCAAGCATTGGACATGGTCTTAACATATTGTCATTGAATGGCTGACCATCCCTGTATGCCATGAATAATGGCTGTTTCAGACATTCCAGCAATGATTTCTCACGGATATTGGCACCGGAGTAGTGGATAAATACGCAAGGCTCAACATCTCCCTTGGGATTGATGTGGCAGTAGTTTCTGCCGCCTGCGATACATCCGCCGACAAACTCACCATCATTCTGGAAGTCCATAACAAAGATTTCTTTTCCGCCTTCTTTTGCACGGACCTCACGGATTCTGTGGTAAATATATTCACGCTGTTCTGCCGTAGGCATCAGTTCCGGAGCTGCCTTCATACCAACCGGCATCAAATGGAAATACCATGCAAAACGGCTGCCATGCTCGATCAGCAGATCGAAGAATTCATCGGAAGTAACTGCGTCCATGTTTTTACGAGTATAGCATACGCTGTTACCAAAAATCAATCCATTTTCATGGAGCAGATCCATTGCATGAAGCACTTTATCGTATACACCGGCTCCTCTACGGAAATCGTTCGCATCTTCGAATCCTTCCAGAGAAATAGATAAGGAAAGGTTTCCGACACGCTTCATCTCGTCACAGAAGGCCTGATCTACCAGCGTTCCGTTTGTATAGCAGTGGAATGCACATTCATTGTGCTTCTCACATAACCTGATAATATCTGCCTTACGTACCAGTGGTTCGCCACCTGTCATCATATAGAAGTAAATACCAAGTTCTTTTCCCTGTGTGACAATGCTGTCCATCTCATCAAATGTCAGGTTTAACTTATTACCATACTCTGCTGCCCAGCATCCGGTGCAATGCAGATTACATGCAGAAGTAGGATCCATTAAGATCAGCCACGGAATGTTACAGTTGTGCACTTCCCTCATCTTACGGATTGTCTTTGTTCCTAAAAATGCAGCCTGAAAACCAAGGTTTAATGCTGTCATTTTAGCAACGTGTGGATCTGTTTCGTCTAAAAGACGGTTTACATATCTCATCCATTTATGATCCGGATTTTTGATCATTGCTCTCGCGCCATCATACGCTTCTTTGCTGAAGTTGTTTCCCATAAATTTCTCTGTAAGGTCAACAATCTGCAGAAGTGCTTTCTCACGATCCTTATTCAGATTTTTTAATGTTGCATCGACTGCGACACCAAATGCTTTTCTTTCCATTGTCTCTACTAAATTGGCCATCTCTTAATCCTCCGTTTTCCACACCAATCAACCTATCTGTCTCTTTTGTATAGATATTTAGGCTCTCACAACTATATTCTCTCTTACTTGTGGAAAGTATATGAAATTTCATGTTTTTTTTAAATATGCAAAAATTTTTCTTTGTCGCATGTCAATATACATTTTCCACTTATTGTCTATTATCTATATACAGAAACCGCTATATTGAATATTGATATTATGATATGTAGTTTTTAATACTATATGTATTATAACATTGTTTTTTTCAAAGTCAACTGTATGATTACGGATTATTCTTTTCTGGCTTCCGTTACTTTCCTAAAATGTCAGCATTTCATACTGTCCTTTCAGTTCTGGTATGATTTTGTGACACACATAAAGAACCATAGCATCTTCGGCTAACAGTATTTCTTCCATCTCCCGGGCATTCTGCTCATCTAAAGAGGAAGTAATCTCATCTAACAGATACACTTGCGGCTTTCCAACCATCGCTCTTGCCAATGCAATCCGCTGCTTTTCACCTCCCGATAATTTTGCTACCATTTCTGTGTCAAGTTCCACATCTGAGAAGCGTTCCAACAAATAGCCCAGATTTAATTTTTTCAAAATTGCTTCGTAATCGCTGTCTTTTACATTGCGCCCCATAATAATATTTTCTTTTAGTGAAAATCCAAATAAATACGGCTCCTGAAATACGATTCCCATCTTTCCATATAAAGAATCCATATTTATCTCTTCCAGTAAAATGCCGTTGATGCGGATATTTCCCTGATATGTACCTTCCTGTAGTTTTCCTATTAATCTCAAAAACGTTGATTTTCCACTTCCGCTTGATCCAGTCAACATATATTTTCTGCCCTTTTCAAAGGTGAAAGAAACATCTTTGATTATTTTTACTCCGTTTCGCCCGTAGGATAAGTGTTCCACACAAATATCTTCTATATCGTTGATATCTGTTTTTCCCCGGTCTTCTTCTGTTTCTGCAAGCTGTTCATATTTTTCTACAAGTGGTCTTGCTTCATTTTTTGCATTTAACAGATAGGCAAGTGTTTCTGCCGGTGCAGCCAGTACTTCTGCCAACTGGACTGCTACCAAAAGTCCCCCTACCTTTATGATATTTCTATAAATTAGATACACGCCTACCGCAAGAATTAAAAATCTTTTCAATATCTGCATACCTCCGGCAAGCCCGTAAACACTTACCTGACAGTTTCGCAAACGTTTTTCCTCTTTTTCAATCTCATTGTTCTTATTTTCTATCATTCTTTTGGCATTGCTTCTGTACAAACACACCTTTACAGTTTCTGCTCCGCTTAACAGCGATTGTTGCACTGCATTAAATTTTTCGAGTGCTTCTCCGTAATTTTTTCGATTTTTCGACGCATATCCACGCATGATATTCGGAATCATAATAATCAATATGCTGCTTCCAAAAATAATTACCGCCAAAAGCCAATGAATCTGAAAAAGTTCTAATGCAACACAAATGATGATACAGACACATTTTATAATATCAACTGTACCACCATAATAATTCTCTACAATATTCGGCACATCATTATTCACAAACGATGTAAATGCTGCAATTTGCTCTTTTTCCTGATTTCCTCTCTTTAGGGATGCCTGAAACAGTTCGTTTCGCATTGCATTCTTTTCCTTAATCTGGAAATACTGAAAAAAATACTGATCCGCAATGGAAAACAGTAGTAAAAGTATATATGTTAAAACAAGTAAAAACAAATATATTTTCACATCTCCCTGACGGTAAATAACCGCATTTACCAGTTCTCCGGATATAGATGGTGCAACAACACTGATAACAGAAAAAAGAACTCCCACCACCAGATAAAATCCTAATAATTGTTTATTTTTTAAAAATATCTTTTGTTTTTTCATGTTTCCTCCATAAATGGACATACATCTTCTAAAGATTCTAATTTTTTTATTATTAACAATTTTGATATCCTTTCATAGTAGCTAGTAATGTTGTCAATACACTCTTCATAATTATTCACGCTCCCCATTAATAAGTTCTTTTCTTTGCATACACCACACGGATATATTTCTCCATTTTCATATAAACACCAAAGCAATGAACCCGCCATACATTTAAATGGAGAAAAAATTCTTTTTCTTTTATTTTCTTCCACTTCTTGTAATACCACAATATCGTCGAATTGTTCTTTTATCTTTTTCATATTATCAATTACTTTATCTTTATCTTTTGCTGACAAGCCCTTTTCCTTTGCTCTGCCAATATTCGAAATCAATCCTAATGATATTCTATTTATTCCCATTTTATCTAATATACTTACTAATTCAATTATGTCATCACTATTTGTTTCTGTTAATAACGTTGAAACTCCTACATGAATTTTTTTTGAACATAATTTTTCTATATTATCAATAATTTTTTTATATGAATTTTTTACACCGACAAACTTATCATGAATCTCTGGTTTAGAACTATAAACAGACATGTATACACCTCGCCTTGCTTTTTTCAAAGCATCTACTTGAGAATCTTTTATATCAAATCCAGATGTCATTACACAGATTTGATATGTATTTCCAAATATATTCAAGATATTTTCTATATATGGATACATTAAAGCATCTCCACCTGATAAAGTTAGAAACGGAACCTTTCCCTCCATATATTTCAAAAAATTAAGCAATTCATTGTAATCTATTTTTTCATTAGCTTCTCCTGCTTTTTTATAACAATGAATACACTTCTGGTTACACATATTTGTCAATGATATATGCAATTCAAATGGAAAATATTTTCCCTTTTCTCCCGATATATTCATAGCTTTATTTTGTTTTTTATATTCAAAAATACTATCATAATTGTTCAAAAAAATAGAAACAAACTCCTCTGCTTCACATGTATCTACTTCAAGTTCATTACTTATACTATTTATCACATTAATACTATTATTGTTACGCATTATTTTTTGTACTAAATATGTTTCTAAATCATTAAGCTTATAATATTCATCATTCGAAATAAGAACTATTATTTTTCCCCACCAATGAATATATGTATTTTTCTTTTTTACAATATACATTTTATACCTCTTTTCTTCATGCACCGTTAGGTGCATGAAGATTTTTTCTTAAAATACTGGTCTATACGGTGAACCACCTGGGCATGCTACATGTATGCTCTCTACATTTCTCTTAATATATTTTTTTAATTCCTTTCCAAGTTCAGCCATATTTTTTCTCCTTTCTAATTAATTTAGAGCTCTATAGCATATATTTTACTGTGCAATAACAAAAACACCATGACAAAAATGGAAAACATATTTTCCATTTTTGTCATGGTTAAACAATAAAATTTATACTAAATTTTTAGCAAGGAGGATTTACAAATGAAAACATTTTTTAAAAAATTTTTATTGACATTAATTCTTATTACTATTTTTAACTTTAACCCGAATGTATTTACTAATTCATCTTTGCCTTCGACATGTCAATTAGAAGACTATTCAGATGCTGGTATCCTTTTACGTCCCTAAATTTCTATATCCTCATCAAACAATTTTCTATATGATTTTGCAACCAGATTCTTTATATAATTGTCTCCTCTGGCAGCTGCGATATAATATACTTGTAACTTTTTCTTCTTTATTTCGTTCCAATTATATTTTTCGCAGCCAGAAATCTCATTTATTTTTTGCATATTCCATGTTATATCATATAATGCAAGAATAACCATTAATCCATACTTCAATGTAATCGCCTGTTTTAAAATTTCTTGTAACAGTGATAACGCATCTTCATATCTTTTCATATGTTGACATGCCAATGCTAAATTTCTTTTTATTACCAACTTTAAATTTTCGGTTTCATCGCTTTTCAAATATTCTGCATTAAGACACTTCAAAATCATATTTGATATTTTCTCCGACATTTCAGGATTTCCACATTCATTATATGCTCCAGATAAGTTCATCAAAATTAATATTTCTTGTTCAGTAAAAGGATAGACTTCATTTTCAGACATATAAAAGTTACTATGTATATCCCAATCTACTAATGTAAGTTTTAATGCTTCTTCAAGATTTTTTACCATAGTTTCTGCCACAATCTTATGATTATAATAATCTAGCAAAGTTTCTGCTCGTAAAACATACTGCAAATCTATAATATTATCACCAATCTGTTCTTTTAAATTATTCAGGTGTTTTTCTGCCTCTTTGTATTCGAATTTTATCTCTGCTTCTTCTAACAATTTTTTTTCATCGATAATTCCTACATCTTTTCCTGTACATATAGCATAATTTTGATTTGAAAAACGTTTTAAGATGCTCATTATTTTTCTATAAGTATTTTGTGTTATTTTATGTTTTCCTGATTCTATTCTGGAAATTGTCTCTGGTGTCAATTCAGCCAGAAATGCTATTTCCTCTTGACTCATGCCAACTGATTTTCTTGTTAATCTTATAATATCTCCTACTTTGTAATTCGCCATCCTAGCTGTTCCTCACAGAATTTTTGTACTTCTTGTTTTTTTTGTTCATTTTCCATAATATCAAATGTATAATAGGACATCATACATTCCCTTTTGCAATTTTCTTCCTCATTTTCCCACTCACACTCATGATAAGCTTTTTCAATTGCTTTTGCTTTTATAAAATGCAATTCTGCAACGTTTTCCATAGTTCTACTCTGAGAAATAAACTCAATTGCTTTATCTACATAATTAATAACATACGAAAATCTCTTCTTCATTTGCTCTTGTTGAATTATCTCCATAAGTATTTTTATGCTTATCTGCTCCTTTTGTCTTCCGGTATAAACCTTTTGCACAAATTGCAAAATTCTCAATAATGTTTTTTTTATGTCAATATCTTTCCATGCTTCATATTTAGAATGTATTAAAAAAAGAATTAATTTTATTTCTATTACATTATAAATATACATATGGTTATTAATGGAATTTGTATATTCTAAAGCTTCAATACCCATTTTACATTTCTCTTCCATTGATATATTTTCCAATATTTGTAATTTATAATACATATAAAATTGTTTATGGACATTTTCATTTTGTGGCATTTGTTCTTGATATATGTTTAAAATTTTTTCTGTTAGCCTTTTATCATTCCGTACGAATTCCCTTTCAATTTGTTTTCTTAACATCCATAATGAATAATCATAATCGTTTAAAATCATTTCAAATTGTAAGACCTCTTTCCCAATTCTTCCGAGCAGGCATTCTAATATTAAGGAATCTGCAGCTTTATTGCCATTTTCAATTCTTGATAAAGTTGAAATTGAACATATTCCATTACAAACATCGCTCTGTTTAAAGTTATATTTTTCTCGATAAAATCGCAAAATTTCCCCTATTGTATTTAAATTCATTTCCTTCTCCTCTATAGCATATTACTTTTATTATAAACATTGTCATAATTTTATCCACATTTTTGCGCAGTTATTATATTTTTCTTAATAATGACTTCTCTGCTTAACACCTCCTGATTTTGTGGGTATAATAAAAATGTACTGAAAATGAAATACTTTTACTTAGGAGATGACTTTATGCCCGGCTATGTGACACATTATATTTTTGGTCGTGATATGTATGAGAAATTGAACGATCCGGTTTTGAAAAACAATTTATATAAAAACAGGGCGGTTTATGCCTTAGGGCATCAGGGACCTGACATTTTTTTCTATTATCTGCCGGCTTACGTACTGCACGGACACAATCTGGGCGACATGGCGCACACCGAAAATACCGGCGCTTTTTATGCCGCACTTTTAGAGAGCCGCAGTATCTTTAAGAAGCCGGAAGATCTGCAGATCGCAAATGCTTATCTGGAAGGATTTTTGGGACATTATATATTAGATTCCATCTGCCATCCGTTTATTTATGGACGCACACATTATAAAAAAGATGACAGAGGTTATTTTTCCCGCCACGCTTATTTAGAGACTGAGATCGACACCTCTCTGCTCGAGCTGAAGTACCACAGACGGCGTGCTGACTTCCATATGGAAAATACGATCATGTTGACACCTCGTCAGAAATGGATCGTCGCGCGTATGCTCCACTACGCTTACCAGCATACTTACCACGGTCTGTTTGTGAGCCGCTATACGATTTTTATGGCGATTTTCGCAACGCAGCTTGGTTTCCGGATTTTATACGATGGCACCGGACAGAAAAAAGTGCTGTTCCGTTTTGCAGAAAAGCATACACTTGGCTACCCGGTATTTTCACCGTTGATCGCCAACGACTCGCTGTTATTCCGCACTGATCCTTTTAACATGCAGCACAAAAAATGGACGAACCCGTGGGATCCGTCCATCACATCCGTGGAATCTTTCTTCGATCTCTATGGGCGGTCCGAAGAAAAATATCTCCATTGTCTCACTGAATTATCTGCATTGTTAAAGGAACGGATACATTCGCCGAAAGCAGCGTTTCTGACCGAACAGTTTTTGAAAGACTATGGAAACGCCTCTTTTCACAGTGGTTTAGACTGCACTATTTGAAATATTCTTTTACCTGACCAAGAATGATATTCATCAGTCTTGTTCTTGCCTCAACACTCGCCCATGCGATATGAGGCGTGATGATCAGCTTATTGCTGTCCTTGATCTCACGGAGCGGGTTGTCTGCACTCATCGGCTCGACACATAGCACATCCAGTCCTGCCGCTGCGATCTCATTGTTTTTCAATGCATCTGCCAGATCCTGCTCCACCACGATCGGTCCTCGTCCGAGATTTAAGAAAATCGCAGATTTCTTCATTTTTGCAAAGGCTTCGGCGTTCATCAGATCCTGTGTGTTGGCATCTAACGGCGCATGCACGGATATAATGTCGGAAGTTGTCAGCAAAGTATCAAAATCGACTCTCTCATACCCCTCCTGGTTATTCTTACCGGAAGTTGAATAGTAAATGACATGGCAGCCAAACATTTTTGCGATATCTGCAACACGTCTGCCGATATTTCCAAGTCCGACAATTCCCCATGTCATGCCGTTTAAGTCATGGAATACGTTCGAGAAATGTGTGAAAATCGTATCTCCGATATATTTTTCTGATTTTACATATTGATCGTAATAGTTCAATTTTTCCAACAGATAAAACAATAACGCAAATGTATGCTGCGCAACGGTCTCTGTGGAATAGCCTGCGACATTGCGCCATTCGATCTGTCTCTCTGCCAGATATTCCTTGTCCAGATTATTGGTACCGGTAGCAGTCACGCAGACCAGTTTCAGGTGATCTGCCCTGCCGATTGTCTGCTCGTTGATCTGTACTTTATTGATAATGACAACATCTGCGTCCTTCGTGCGCTCCCCTGCTTCCTCTGGTGTGGAGAATCCATACTTTACTACTTCTCCCAGCTGGTCAAAACCCGAAAGGTCAATGTCGTCTCCAATGGATTTTGCATCTAAAAAAACGATTTTCATCTTTTTGTTTACTCCTTTTATCATTTTCATAAATAGACAATTGCGAAACTCCTCATCACATTCTTTAAATTGTTCGAAATTAACAAAAACATTCAAGACACGCTCTCGCTACGTGTCGCTCGCAGCGGTACTAAGAAGCCAGGCACAACTTATCGTTGTACCAGCCTTCTAAGTACCGGCGGCTCCCCAGTATCTTTCATGTCTTTTGTCAATTTCTCACAATTCAATTTACACTTTCATGAGTTTCGCAATTGTCTATTTTCTATAAATCCTGACACTCCAGATATTTTCTCAGTTTTTTCATTTTTTCCCGACCGATGCGGTAGCCTTCCTCATAAAGTTCCCTGAGTTTCTTTGGATCAGACTCTGTACGTCCAACACCGAGCGTTGTCTCCGGTGCGATCACAAAAACTTTTCCCTGCTGCTCAAGCTCATCCAGTTTTTTTACATCCTCATTGTAACGCTCAGCCCTTGTATCCATGGCTTCCACGATTTTTGGATACTTTTTGTAAAGTTTGTCCGTGATCCGGATCGCTTTCTCAGTCGTTTTCACATAACCATGCTCTCTGGTAAGCACGACGATCAGTTTGTCGCAGCCCTCCTCCAAAGCATGCCGGAATGGGATAGAATCTGCGATTCCTCCATCCAGATAATAATGCCTTCCGATTTTGACCGGTTGAAATAAAATTGGAAGGGAACAGCTTGCCACCAGTGTATCTTTCATTTCCACGCTCTGTGGCACTTTCAGATACTCTGCTTTTCCGGTATGGATATTGGTCACACACGCCTCCACGACACCCTTGTATCCTGCAAAAGTTTCGTAGTCAAACGGCAGCAGCTTATTCGGTACTTCGTCAAAAACGAATCCAATGTTATAATAACTCTTCTTTTTGCGGTCAAACAGATATTTCAATCCCATGTACCGCTTATCTGCCATATATTCTTCTAAAATTTTCAGGTTACGTCCCTTCTGTTTTGACAGATACGACACACCAAATGCGATTCCTGCCGAGACACCGATAAAGTAATCCGGCATCAGTTCCTCTTCCAGAAATGCGTCCATCACACCGCAGGAAAATGCTGTCCGGCTCGCACCGCCTTCAAATACCATTCCTAATTTCATTTTTTTCACTTCTTTCTATCTCTCTGTCATACCATGTTGTCTGATTTTTGTTTACTGTTCTGATTCCTTTGGTGCTTCTGCTTCCTCTGCTTTTTTCGGCATTGCATCGCTCTCTGTCACATAAAGCGTCACGCCGCGGATTTCTTTTACCTTCACGATCATGCCGGCCTCAAAAGTTTTTCCATCTTCGTAGGCGCGCGCAGTCCATTCCTGTCCATTTAACACGGCGGTTCCGGTTCCCTTAATATTATCTACCGCCTCTGTCAGGCATACGTTCTTATCCACTGCTGCCTCATAATTTGTTTTCACAAGACGCGGCTTCATATATTTTAATGCCCATGGTCTTGTAAATACAAGCAGGATCACCGACACGACCACAAATGCTGCAAACTGCCATACCGGTCCAAGCCCGGCTGCGTCTACAAGCAATGCCACCACTGCTCCGCCTGCAAACCAGATGGAGGTAAGACCTACCGTGATGATCTCCACCACTGCAAATATAATAATCAATGCGATCCAGATAATTGCTGCTTCCATAATGATTCTCCTTTTTTGTTATTTTCCTAGTTAGGCAATTGCGAAACTCCTCATAATCTTCTTTAAATTGTTCAAAATTAACAAAAACATTCAAGACACGCTCTCGCTACGTGTCGCTCGCAGCGGTACTAAGAAGCCAGTCACGACTGACAGTCGTTCCTGCCTTCTAAGAACCGGCGGCTCCCCAGTGTCTTTCATGTCTTTTGTCAATTTTTCACAATTCAATTTAGTTTTTTATGAGTTTCGCAATTGTCTATATTTTGATATTACACATTATAAACGATTTATCGGAATTATACTAATTAATTTTATCTTACTGCCGATAAATATTACAGCAGAAGTATGAATATAACGAATTTAAGGATAGAGCATATGTTACTGGAATCAGGTACGAGTGAACAGTAACGAGATTATTCCACGGAGGGAATTATGGCAGCAGTTGCAGGAACCGGCACATCTCTGAGTGCCAGTTATTATCTTAGAAATTTTTATACAGCAAACCGTAACGCAGTCACTTCATCCAAGCGCAAAGAGATGACAGGCGGTACTCTTTCACAGGCGGATGCCACAGCGCTTCACCGTGCAGCGAAGAAGTTACGCAATTTTAATTATGAGGATGACACTACAGACAGTGCCAATATTTACGGAAGCGTCAACGCATTTATACAAGTTTACAACAACACGCTGTCATCCGGAAATAAAACAGATGACGCTTCTTTGAACCGTTACTCCAGATATCTGAAGTCACTTTCCAAAGAACATTCGAGTGAATTGTCCAGGATTGGGATCACCGTTAATTCCGATGGAAGCTTAAGTGCCAATGACAACCTGCTAAAATCAGCCAAAGTTTCCAAAGTCAAAACATTATTTGCTGATGATGCAGAATATATCACAAAGGTAAGCCGTTATTCCAAGAAAATGGCAGAAAAAGCTGACAGTGTTGTGCTAAGCGAAACACTTGGCAGCAATATCGATCTGACTTTATAGAAAAAAGACTGGTGCACGAAGCATGATGAACTATCATCCTCTTCGTGTTCCAGTCTTTTCTTCCTTATATATACTTCATATCGATTGTGACATCATTCCCCTTCACGCAGACCTCTGCCATGCTTCCGCAGACAAGCGGCATCATCGGTGGTCTGTGTCCGATATCCATATCCATAATGATCGGCACTTTGAAATCTTTTAAAATGTCGGTCACTGCACGATAGTGATCGAGTCCCATCATCTCTTCCCCGATACAGCACGGACGTCCGATCAGGAAACCTTTCACATGCTGAAACCATCCCGCATTTTTCATCTGCCACATGGCTCGCCGGATTCCCATCACATTCAGATCGCAGCATTCTAAGAACCAGATGATTCCGTCTTCTTTGTATTTCTCATTGAATTGGTTTACATAATCAAACTGTGTTCCCAGTAAATTTACAAGGCAGTCCACGCAGCCGCCCACAAGGCGTCCTTCCATTTTTAATGACACATCCGGGTTCTCATTTCCGATATAAAGTTCTGTCTCGCCCTCTTTCCAAACCATCTCCGACTGCATTGCCTGCGCTATCTCCTTTCCCGGATAGATCACATGTCTGGATGGCTCTGTCGTATTGTAAGGCACATAAGGATTTCCCTCGTCTTTTAAATCGTCTTTTTCCCAGAATGGATAGCTGTGGAGCTTCGTCCTCTTTCCGGTCAGCACTTCCATTGTATCAAAAAGACTCTCATGCCACGGCTCCATGCCAAAAGTTCCTGCGCATGGTCCATACACTGCTGCCGTATCACAGATCGTGCTGAGTAAAAACGTAAAATTCGTATTATCCGAATAACCCATATACCATTTCGGCTCTGCAGACTTGATTTTCTCAAAATCGACAAAATTCATCGTCTCGCACATCATTTCCCCTCCACCGCAGGAAATAAGAATGTCGTTATCCACGCTGCAATAGTAATCCGTCAGCTCTTTTCCACAAGCCTGTGGTGTATTACTGATGCCGATTCCTTTTGCCTCGTAGCAGTTCGGACCTAAGTCAAGCCCATAACCCATTTTCTGAAATTTTTTCTGCGCATTCAAAAACGCTGTATAATATGGTTCTGTCGCACAGCCAAACGACGGCGCCACAAAACCGATCGTCCCCTTTTCCGGTAAAAATTTTGGATATCTCATAAAATTGTCTCCTGTCATTTCATTTTGATCACAATATTCTTTCCTGCAAAGTACACTTATTATAGCAAATTTTTTATTTCAGGTAAATGGGGACTTAACACGATTGCCCGCATGAAAGCAATTTCATGCGGGCAATGGTCAGCGAAATTTATTTTCTTCAAACTTCCTATAAAATTCGGAAGTCAGAATACGTTAAAGAATTTGTTTGTATTATTTGATAAATCCGACCTGTTTGCAGATTTCCTCTGTTGCAGCATCTTTTCTCTTATTAAATTCTACTTTCTGCTGCTCAAACCAGTTATTTCCCTCTGTGTCGATAGATACGATCAGTGGTCCGAACTCTTTGACACGGCAGTTCCAGAGTGTCTCTGGCATTCCAAGGTCTCTCCACTCAGCACGTACAATCTCTTCTACCTCTGTTGCAGCCACAACAGCGTTTCCGGCTGGGAATACACAGTGGATCGCTTTGAACTCTTTACATGCGCGCTCGGTATTCTCTTTCATACCACCTTTTCCGATGATCACTCTGACACCTGTCTCTTTTACGAATTCGTACTCGAATTTTTCCATACGCATGGAAGTTGTAGGACCTACGGAAACCATCTCAAATTTGTCATTCTCTAATGGACGGATAATTGGTCCTGCATGGAAAATCGCATTATTTCTTACATCTACCGGAATTTCTCTTCCTTCTTCTACGACACGGCGGTGTGCTACATCACGGCATGTTGTCATGCTTCCGTTTAAATAAATGATATCGCCGATTTTGATTCCTTCTAAATCCTCTGCTGAAACTGGTGTTGTTAAAATTGTTTTTCCATTGATTCTCTCTACCATTATAATTCCACCCCCGTATGTGTTGTGATTGTATAATTAAGATCTTTATCAAAAATAATGTGTCCTCTTCTGTGGCTCCAGCATCCGACATTGACTGCGACACCAATTGTGGATGGATGACGGGCTGTGTTCTCGATATTAACGCCCATAACAGAATATTTTCCGCCCATTCCCTGAGGTCCAAGGCCGATCTTGTTGATTCCATCCTCAAGCAATGTCTCCATCTTGGCTGCACGCTCGTTCTCATTGTGGGAACCGATCGGACGCATTAATGCTTTCTTGGAAAGTAATGCTGCTGTCTCAACAGAAGTTGCAACACCGACACCCACTAACAATGGAGGACATGCGTTCAAACCATAAGTTGTCATAACATCCATAACGAATTTGGTAACACCCTCGTAACCTTCACCTGGCATTAATACCATTGCTTTTCCTGGAAGGGTACATCCTCCGCCTGCCATGTATGTATAGATTTCACATTTGTCACTATTTGGTACAATATCCCAGAATACAGTAGGTGTTCCTTTACCAACGTTCTTACCTGTGTTGTACTCATCGAATGTCTCAACACTGTTGTGACGTAATGGCGCTTTAAATGTTGCTTTTACAACAGCTTCTTTCAATAATCCCTCTAACTCATCGATAAGTGGGAACTTTGTTCCGCATTTTACCCAGAACTGTAAAACACCAGTATCCTGGCAGCTTGGACGGTTTAATTCAACCGCAAGACGCTGGTTCTCGAACATCGTATCATAAATTGTTTTGGATAATGGACTGTCCTCTTTGTCTCTTAACTCTGTGAGCTTTGCGATGACATCATCTGGTAATTTTTTTGCTATATGAGCGATGAAATTTGCCATATAGTTGGTAAGCTGTTCTACCTGTTTTTCGTTTGACATAATTCGTTCCTCCTGAAAAATATTATGGATTCTTTTTATAAGTTTTTGGCTGTACTGTGCCGTTCACACAATACCGTCCATTTTTTATCATCAATATCCGCTTATGGAAAAAACGGATATAAGATTGGCAGTAAAATCATGCTGACTACAGTTGCCACAAGGATCAGCGGCACGCCTGCTTTTGCGTAATCTTTGAAAGTATATCCTCCGGCTGTCACGACCATCATGTTTGCCGGCATACCGATTGGTGTTGCATATGCACAGGAACCTCCGATGACACATGCCATCAAAACTGCTCTTGGATCTGCGCCCATTCCCTGTGCAATGGAAACACAGATTGGAGCCATCAGTGCGGTGGTAGCGGTGTTTGACATAAAGTTTGTCAGTACACAGCAGAGCATAAATACTACGAATGTAAGTACATACGGGGATGGGTTCTCACCCAGAACTCCGATCACTGCTTTTGCGATATCCTCTCCTGCTCCGGTTGTCTGCAATGCAGATGCAAGAGAAAGTGTTCCTCCGAAAAGGAAAATTGTTTTCAGATCAATGGATTTCAGTGCGTTTTTCTCACTGATCACTCCGGTTAAGATCAATGCCAGTGCTCCGATACATCCTGTAATACAAAGCTTGATACCAATCTGATCTTCAAAGATCATTCCGAGTAATGTCAGGATCAGAATGATGAGTGACAATGCCTGTTTCCACTTTGGAACATTGGAAAAATCTTTCTGTTCATCATAGCTGCTGTCTGTTCCGCCTGTTTTGTTCGGCAGTAATTTATATCCGAAAAATGCAAAGTAAATAATCCCACAGACTAAAATTGGAAGTCCGACCTTCGCATATTCAAAAAAGCTAAAACTCATGTCCATCTCTTCCATCACGGACTGTGCAATCAGGTTTCCCGGCGCTCCGATCAAAGAAAGGTTGCCTCCCATCGCTGCTGCAAATACAAGCGGCATTAAAAGCCTTGATCTTGAATATCCTGACTTTGCTGCAATTCCGATAACTACCGGAATTAAAACTGCTGCTGTTCCTGTGTTGGAAAGCACACCGCTCATCAATCCTACAATAATCATGATCGCAATGATAAGCTGTCTCTCTGTCTTGGCAAAATGTGTAACCACTCCGCCAATCTTATTTGCCATACCTGTTTCAAACAATGCTCCCCCGACAATAAACATTGCCACGAACAAAATGACATTGCTGTCGATAAACCCTGCAAATGCTGTTTTCCAGTCTAACACCCCTGTTACGACAAGACCGACACAGATGATCATGGATGTTACCCCAAGTGGAATCTTTTCCCACACAAACATTACAATGGCAAACAATAAAAATAATAACGTTATTGTTGCTGGACTCATATCATTCCTTCTCCCTTCGTCTTTTTGATATGTGATAATGTATCCATTTGTTGATTACACAATATAACAAAAAACCGAAGTCGTCAACTGTTTTTGACAACTTCGGCATTTTCTATAATTTTATATTTTCTTTTTTGTGCATTATTTATCAATAACCTTGATTCCGGTTTTGCACGAAAAATATTTTTTTCACATCACTGATAGTAAGTCAGCATATCGTCCCGGCTTCGCATAATATGTGCGTACATTTCTTTTTTGGCGCGCTCACCATCTCCTGCTGCAATTGCGTCCATGATCCTGCCATGTTCCTCGATGGAAATCTTTGCATACTCTTGTTCCGTCACCATATTTCCCATAGACAACCCATTCCATAGTTCTGCGATCATATTTTCCATCTTTTTATTTCCGGCTGCTGCCCAGATTTCACTGTGAAACTCCCGGTTCTGGCTCGCATACTGACTGTAATCGCCTTTTCCCAAAGCAGCTTTGGATTCCTCATAAGAATCCCTGATACCGCTGATATCCACACCTTCTTCTGCTGCAAGCCCGGCACATGCACTCTCCAAAATCGCCCGCAGCTGATAATGTTCCCTGATATAAGTGTCTGTAATCCCTAAAACAATTGCGCCCTTGTTCTGCCGCAGCTTAATCAGTCCATCTCTCGCAAGAATCTGAAATGCTTCTCTTACAGGTGTAATCGAGACATTCAGCTGAGTTGCCACACTGTCTAAAGAAAGGATTTCTCCCTCTTTCATCTTTCTTGACAAAATTGCTTTCCGCAGCTCCGATGCTACCTTTTCCTTAGCAGATGGTATTTTTATCGGTTTCAAACCATTCATTTCTCAAAACCTCTTTCTTTTTTCACATTTTCTGTCAGTAATCTATAATATTCCTCCAGTGCGACTTCCATCACGACGGTATCTTTTCTGCAATATGCACTATGAACAGTTTCAAGTTTATTCCGTCTGAGCTGTTTCTGCTCCGGATCTTTTCCCATTTCTGTCTCTTCCGATGCAAAACGGATATAACAGTCTGCCGATGTCTCTAAAAGCCTGCGGAAAAGTCCGTTTGTGATCGTTCCATAGACAAATTCATGGAACTTCTCTTCTGCATCTTCGCCCTCTGCTGAGTACACCCATTCAAAGGACATCTCTGCAAGGTCTTTTAATGCTTTCTTTTCCACATTTCCGACCATATCAAATATTTCTTCAATATTTCTTCTCGAGAAATCTGCCACCACAACATGGCGGGTGGCAAGTCGCCTTACAAGCCCCTGCTCCTCTAAAATCTGTAATGCCTCACGGACCGGCATTCTCGAATAGCCAAGTTTCTCTGACAATTCCTCCTGACGAAGCGGCTGTCCTGCCTCCATTCTTCCTGATAAAATCTCATTTTGTATTGCTTCTGCGATATAATCGCAGGTACGTTTGTTTTTCATTTCTTTCTCCTTTTAGTACGTTTCATTTGTACACTGCTCATAGCTTTATATATAATGTATCCAATTTCCCCTTATTTGTAAATAAAAACCTTTTGAAACACAAAAAGGAAGCTGATTTTTCTATAAAAATCAACTTCCCTGCTTTTCTTTTATTTTTCTATCCCTTAATAAAACGGAAACATCAACGGCATTAAAAAAATCGTCATAATCGCAAGAATCACTGCCAGAGGTGTACCACATTTCAAATAGTCTTTCAATGTATATCCGCCCGGTTCAATGATCATGATCTGGCACGGTGCTGCCATCGGCGTCATGATAGAAATGCAGCTTGCGGTGAGTACACCCACAACGGCTGCTCTCGGATCAATCCCAATTTTCATACAGGCCGATACAACAAGTGGAATGAAAATCGTAAGTGTTGCCAGATTCGACATGATCTGGGTAAGTAAAAATGGAATCAGGAAAAATACCGCCATGATCAGATACGGATTCGTTGTATTTCCAATCAGACTGATCATCCAGTCCGCCACGACATCCCCTGCACCTGTAATTTTGATCGCCTCTGATAAGGTCAACACCCCTGCAAATAAAAAGATTGTCGGCTGATGAATGGAATCCAATGCCTCTTTTTCGTTTAAAATTCCACTTAATACAAGCAAAACAGCGCCAATGCATGCAACAATATACATTGGGATTCCGATTACACTTTCAAAAAGCATTGCGAGAATTGTAACCACAATGATGATAATTGCAATCTTTTCCTTTATCGGACTTAATTTTGCAGACTTTCTTCCTGTATGCCCGCCATCTACAAATGTGTTGTTATCAATATCTGGCATTAACTTATATCCAACAAACGTCATATATAAAATTGACACCACAAGCAATGGGATTCTTGCAATTGTAAAATCCCAGATATAAAGCTCATTTGGTGCTCCTGCCTTTGCCATAATATCAATCCATGTGATATTGCTCGCCCCCTGTCCCAAAAAGGTCATCGAAGTCGCAATATTGGCACAGGCCATCGCAGGATACAACAGTTTGCTTCTGCTTGTGCCAATCTCATTTGCGATTCCAACCAGAAGTGAGATCATGATCGCAGCCGTCGCTGTCGCGCTTGTGATACTTGCAAGCAGCGATGAGGCAATACATGCCAGAAAAATCAGCATTTTCGGATTATCCTTGTAGCGGACAACCAGCTGCTCCGCCTTATCGATCAGACTTGTTTTCGTAAGTCCTGCTCCAATGACAAACATTGCCACAAACATGACCACATTTGTGTTGATAAATCCACTGAATGCCTCCGCAGGTTCCATCACTCCTGTCATGATGAGCGATAGCATAATTCCGGCTGAAATCACGGAAAACGGAATTTTTCCTGTGATAAAAGCAACGATCGTAAGCACTAAAATAAGTAACGTAATTTCTAACGGTGTCATCTGTTCCTCCAACTTTTCTTGAGTATGATAATTTTTTAACAAGTATAACTATCATATGTCAGAAGTGCCAGAAAGTACAGTTCCTTATTTTCACGCAATATGTCCTTTAACTACATATTATTATTTCCAGTATATGCTGCTACCGGATTGCTTCACAGATAATCTCGTACAGCTTTTCCATCTCCGTTTTTAATATGATATCTTTCATATAAATCAGGTCAATTTCAGTCTGAATCGGTGCATCTCCGATTGATAACGGTACAATTTCTTTTGAAAACGGGTTATTAAAAATCATATGATCCAACGTGATCATAATTGCTTTATGGTACGCCACACAAGACAGTCCTGTTCTCGTCCCACTGATCTGATATACAATGTTAGGTTTTAAATGGTAATGCCCATAAATTTCATCTGCGTGTTGCCGAAACGGCGATCCCGGTAAAAGCATGACATTTTCCTCTTTCTCACATTCTTTGAGGTCAACCCACGGATACTGAAATCCTTCCTTCGCCACCGCCAGCGTTGCCAGATGATGATTTTTACCGACTGCCATGACAAACTCACACATTTTAACCGGGCGGTATTCCAGATCAGCATCCTTCTGGTCAATTGTTGCCAGCACCACATCCACCTGCTGTTTTTTCAACAGCTCCATCAGCTCTCCTGTTGAATACTCCTGTAAAATAATTTTTACTGCCGGAAAACTCTCCTGAAACTTTGGAATGATATCTTTTAAAACGAGATCTGAAAAAGACGGCTGCACACCGATACGTATCATGCCGTGGCTCATACTGGAAAACCGCTCCATCTGAATTGTGATCTCTTTCTGGATTGTTTCGATCTCCTTACATCTGCCCACATAATACTCGCCTGCCGCCGTCAGCACAAAACGTTTCCCGATCCTGTGAAATAACTGCACATTCAGTTCTTCCTCCCTCGCCTGGACAAACTTACTCAATGCAGAAGGTGTAATATAAAGATTATTCGCTGCTTTCGTAATCCCTCCACATTTTGCAACTTCCAAAATATACTGCACATTCTTATCCATCCAGATATCCTCCCTCTTTTCAGGTTTCTAAAACTTCTCCCGGTAACAATTCGTTGATGCAATGAATGAAATAGAAAAAAAACCTACCACAGTTTCATATGGTAGATTCTTTTCATTACACTACGAAGTCGTACATTTTATGTACTCTGCAAAAGGGTTGTATGAATATGTTTCTAGGAGAAGAATAACATATACAATTGGGTAATCTCAAAAGCGTATGCCATGGCACTGGCATCTCTTTCTCTATTATACTAACGTATAATTTGCGAGAAGTAAAGTTTATATTTTTCAACATTTATGTCGTATAACTACATATTTTCAAAAATGCTCTTTGAGGATATTTCATTGCAAAAAAGAACTGCAGACATCTGTCCACAGTCCTCTTTCTGCCATCGCATTTATTTAGCTGTTTGGATATTTATTGATCATACGCTCGATCAATTCTACTGACTCTTCAATACCGTAGCTTGCACTGTTGATGCATAAATCATAGTTAACAGCATCTCCCCACTTCTTACCGGTATAATCAAAATAATATTTTGCATGCCTTGCATCTAATTTTACCAGAAGGTGTGCTGCCTGTTTATAATTTAAGTTGTGCAGTTCCATCATACGACGTACACGCTGTTCAAAGGAAGCTGTAATAAAAATACTGATATGTGGGATTCGATGGTTTGTAAGTACAACATCCGCACATCTTCCCATTACAATAAAATCTTCCTTCTTTGCCATCTCACAGATCAGATCACTCTGATTGAAGAAAATAGCATCCTGAACTGGAAGTCCATGATATTTCTTGAAATTCTTGAAGAACTTTCCAACACCTGTATTTTTCTCAATCTTTCCTTTGAGTTCCTCTACATAATTGCTGTGATCTTCAATATTCTCTTTTTCAGCATCCATTCTCTTCAAAACCTGGTCAAAAATTTCTGCATCATAGTAATTGATTTTCAACTTATCTGCCAGCGCAAAACCAATATCGGTTCCGGCACTTCCATGTGTACGACCAATACAAATGATCAGATGATCATCCGGTGAGAACTTCTGTCTTAAATTGGAAGTATTCAATGCCGCCATATTTTCGTTGATAATATCAACGCTTCCGAAGCTGGTTGGAATTGCTGCAATTTTTTTCAGAATCTCATTATACTGGGACATCATTCTGTGATGATCTTCTTTATTCTTAATAGTTCTCGCCATATTGCCGATCAATGCAATATCGCTTCGGATCTCATGCCCCTGTGGTCTTGTGATCAGAAGTCTGGTGATCTCTTCAACGCAGGTTGCCTCATCTCCGGTAAAAGTTCTACCAAGAGAAGAACCTACACACTCATATACCTCTTTATCTAACTGATAGATCTGCTTTGCGATCTCGTAACAATTCTCTCTATTTTTTTCCATGACTCATCATACCTTTCTATCACTGCAATTTTATAAGAAGAATACCAGCATATCAATAAAGAATACAGGTACTAAAATACACAGTGACCAGCCCATATATCCGAAGAAGGATGGCATACGGATACCGTTTTCATCAGAAATAGATTTTACCATAAAGTTTGGCGCATTTCCAATGTAAGTGTTAGCTCCCATAAATACAGCACCACAGGAAATTGCCATAAGGATCTTTACAGAGATGGTACCAACTGTAGTAACAATACCTGATGTGAATCCAAGTGTTCCTGCTGTTGTGAGGAATACAAGGTAAGTTGGTGTGTTATCCAAAAAGCTGGAAAGAAGTCCGGTTGCCCAGAACATCTCATATGGCTCTGTAATTCCGAGGTTTGGTCCCATTGTTTTCAGTAATGCAAGTGCTGGCTGCATTGTGATGAAAATGCCGATAAATAATACCGCAACTTCTTTGATTGCACCCCAGGTAAAGTGGTTCTGGGTACGGATCTTCTCATTTGTTGTCTTAAATGAAAGTAATGCAGCTAAAAGAATAATTGCAACCTCAATAATTGCAGGGAATGTCAATTTAACAGATTTGTAAATTGTAATTCCAAGTACGTTTCCGGCTGCATCCTGGAACATTGGCAGACTTGGAAGTGTACCACTTAAAATAACAGCCACAACGATCGCTACAAGGAAAAACACATTATGTAAACCTTCTACTTTGATATCTACACCCGGTTTGCTGATATCCGGACGTAAACCATTCGCAATATCCTTGCGATACTGTTTCTTATCAATTAAGTAGAAAATGATCAATAATAAAATCATATTGAAAATTAAAATCGGGAACAGGTGTAAGCTCCAGAAGAATGGAACACCACGCATAAATCCCATTAAAAGTGGTGGATCGCCGATAGGTGTCAGACATCCACCCATATTGGAGATCATGAAAATAAAGAAGATCATGATCTGTGCTTTGTTTTTTCTCCATGAATTCATCTTGATCATCGGGCGGACAAGTAGCATACTTGCACCGGTTGTACCGATACAGCTCGATAATAAAGTTCCGAATGCTAAAAATAAAGCATTCACAGCAGGAGAACCTGCAAGGTTACCCTCCAGCGTAATATTTCCGGATACACAGAACAGACCGAATAATAAAACGATAAAGGTCAGATAATCATTCACGATACACTCTAACACTGTTTCGGTCGTCTCTCCTGCGCCGTTTAACACGATAGACGGGATAATAAAAAGCAATGACCACACGATCACTGCCAAAGCCTGATGTTTTTCCCACCACTCAGGCTTTACCAATGGCATTACCGCAATGCAGAGCAATAAACCTGCAAACGGAATGCAAAGTAATAAACTGTTCATGTTTTGCACCTCTTCTTTTTTACATATTCAAATTCAAACCCATGTCAATATTATCAGATTTTCCAAAATTTTCAACTTTTTTCTAACTAAAATCCGGTCAAGAACTACATATAAGTAAAACTGTATTTTTTTCTGCTACAAAATGACGGTCGTGTGATATCAATATCTGATGGTTTCCATGCAAAAAGTGGACACTTGTTGGTTCTATTTTAAAAATTGCACAAAAAAGATCGTTACAAAGCTCCTCTGCAACGATCTTTTCAGCAATTTTACCATAAATCTGCCAACTCATAAATCAGCTTTTCTGTTTTCTCCCATCCAAGACAAGGATCTGTGATGGATTTTCCATAGCAGTGTTCGCCAACTTTCTGGGCACCATCCTCAATATAACTCTCGATCATAAGTCCTTTTACCAGATTATGAATCTCTTTTGACACTTTACAACTATGTAATACATCTTTGCTGATACGAATCTGTTCCATAAACTGTTTTCCTGAGTTAGAATGATTGGTATCCACGATGACCGCCGGATTTGCGAGGGTTGTCTGCTGTGATGCGTTGACATCCTCATAATGTTCTAATAAATTCTGTAGATCTTCATAATGATAATTTGGAATATTACGTCCAAACTTATCCACGTATCCACGTAAAATAGCGTGTGCATATGGATTTCCGGTTGTTGTCACTTCCCAGCCCCGGTATAAAAACGTATGTCCGTGCTGTGCAGCGATCATGGAATTCATCATAACAGAAATATCCCCGCCTGTCGGATTCTTCATTCCGACCGGAATCCCAACTCCACTTGCAGTCAGACGATGCTGTTGGTCTTCTACGGAACGTGCACCTACTGCCACATAAGACAACAAATCAGACAAATATCTGTGATTCTCCGGGTAGAGCATTTCATCTGCACAGGTAAATCCGGTTTCTTTTACCGCTCTCGTATGCAGTTCCCGGATTGCAATGATTCCTTTTAACATATCCTCTTTTTTCTCCGGATCCGGCTGATGCAACATTCCTTTATATCCAACGCCGATCGTTCTCGGCTTATTGGTATAAATACGGGGAATTATAAAAATTTTATCTTTCACTTTTTCCTGAACCGTTCTCAATCTGGATATATAGTCAATAACAGCATCTTCATTATCTGCGGAGCAGGGACCGATCACTAAAATCAGCCTGTCATCTTTTCCCTCAAAAATATTGCGTATCTCTTCATCTCTCTGGGCTTTCACTGCCACAACTTCTGTACTTACCGGAAACTGCTCTTTCAACTCCTGTGGTGTTGGCAGTTTCCGTAAAAATTCCATCTCCATTTCCATTGGTACATCCTCCATGTGTAACTCCAAGCCTGCATAAAAACTTCTCTTTGCCAGTATCTATCGTCATACACTCTGTGCTATCTACATCTTATGCAGTTTTGTTTTCGTACTTCAACGCATTGAAGTATTCTTTTTTATCATAATAGTTTCACAGGAATCCGTCAAGTGCTAATTCTTGTTCATTACTGGTTTTCATTATTTTCTACTGAGTTTTTCAAATCCTCTGCCAGTAAATAAATATTTTCCAGCACTTTTTTACAATTGGACATCTTCTCCACTGTAATGTCTGCCGTGCGGAGACCCTCGGTGGAAGAAGCTGCTACCTCCTCACCTGTTGCAGACAAATGCGTGATGTTATCTGAGATCACTCCTGTCGCATCCAGTATTTTTTGAATACTCTGTTCTGCAACATCGATATTTCCCATTAAAACTTCCACTGCATTACCAACATCATTAAATTTATCTCTGGTATCATCGATCAGTTGATTCTGCTTCTCTACAGATTCTGCCGCTGTCATGATGCTGTCATTCGCACGTTTTGTATCTTCATTCAATTTCTGGATGATCTCTGTAATATTTGCAGAAGCATCCTTCGTCTGCTCTGAAAGCTGACGGATTTCATCTGCCACGACTGCGAAACCTTTTCCGGCTTCACCGGCTCTTGCTGCTTCAATAGACGCATTCAGGGCAAGCAGATTGGTCTGATTTGAAATGTTAATGATGGAATCGACAAATGTTTTTACTTCCTCCACTTTATCGGTCAGGCTTCTGATCACATCCACCGTCACCTGACTCGCATCTGCAACGTTCACGGCCTGTTCCTTCAATTCACTGACAACACCGGCACCTTCTTTCACATTGTCATTCGTCTTATGTGATGCCTCGATCATTTCTTTGATGCCCTGCTCTGCCTGATCGGTATTCCCCTGAATATCAGAACACATAACCGCCTGTTTCTGGATCGCTTCCGCTGTGCTTTCTGTGCTGTCTGCAATTTCCTGAATGGAACTGTGACTCACATTAATGGATTCCTGCAGACCGTCAAGCATATCCATTGCCTCTCCAAAATGCTTGGAAATATTCTCTGCAACGATGATCATCTTTTTATTACTATCCTTCTGGATATCCGATGCATTTTGAATTTCTGCAAGATTTTCTTTAAAGAAACACTCGAGCAGACGCTCTGCACTATTGCAGGCATATGCGGTCAGCAATAATACAAACAGCCCAATCACATTATTCTGCAGATCTGATCCGTCACCCAGAAAGCATCTGACTAAATGAACTACAATGGAAACCAGCGCAATACCATTTGTCACCATCACAATTTTCTTGTCCAGATAAACCATTGCAACGATCAGCAGCGGCAGACCATATGTCCATGTTCCAACGGTTGTGTTCAATTGGACAATCACGAAATAACCTATCATCATCGACAGTGTCATGATCACCGCACATGTGCGTGTTGTTCTTTTACCAAGATATGCTACAACCGAGATAACGATAACTGCTGCCGCCGTGACTGCCTCCATCACAATCTTTGCCGCATGTCCGCCCTGACTGACGCCCAATGCTAACATAAGGGTAGCTGCTATGTATCCAAAAACAACCACTATTGCAAGCAGTACTCTTTTATTCGCTCTGGAATATTGTTCCTCATTCATATAACTTCCTCTTTTCTAGTTAAAGTGTGTTTTTTCGTGCTGTGTCCTATTATACTACAATGTATTTTTTTTATCTACATTTTTTGTATGTTTTGCATAATTTTGAAATAATTATACGTAAACAAATCAGTATTTTGACAATTAAATATTGTTTAGATCCAATTACAATTCCTGCTTTTTTTTCACGCAAAAATAGCGGTAAACCATGAAGTTACTGGCTTAACCGCTATTTTAAACCGATGAGACATCGGGGATTCGAACCCCGGACAACTTGATTAAAAGTCAAGTGCTCTACCAACTGAGCTAATATCCCATAATATCTTATTTTCTTTTCAATGCCCAGTTCCGGAATCGAACCAGAGACACAAGGATTTTCAGTCCTTTGCTCTACCAACTGAGCTAACTGGGCTTGTTGCTCACAACAAAGATTATTGTAAAGGAAGGAACCTTTGTTGTCAAGCAAAAAATGAAAATTATAAATAAGGAAGAATATCTTCACAGTAGCAGCGCAGTACCTCCCCAACACTCCAGGCCTGGGCATAACAGCCGCGGGGATTGTGTGGTGTATCCCCGTCAAAGATTTCTGAGATGGAACCGATACAGCCGGAATCCGACAGATGCTTTCTCACAGGCTCTAACATGTGGACGGCATTTTCGGCAGCAGAGGAGGAGTGGTGGTTCACTTTCATATAGGCACTGAAAAATCCACCGAGCAAAAAGCCCCAGGCAGTTCCCTGATGGTAAGCGGCATCCCTCTTTGCAAGAGCACCGCAGTAAATGCCATGGTAGTCCGGATGATCCGGTGCGAGAGAGCGAAGTCCACAGCCGACAAACAACTCTTTTTCCACAAGCGCGACAACTGCTTTTTCCTGTTCCTCCGGGAGCAGGGAAAATGGAAGGGATACGGCATAAATCTGGTTTGGACGGATATGGTCGTCCGGCTCGTCACCATCCACAACATCAAACAGGCACTGGTTGGAGGAATCCCAGAACTTTGCGTTGAAGGATTCTTTTACCTGATTGGCGCGTGTGCGGTAAGCAGAAGCATCTTCGTCAAATTTTTCACAGAGTGATTCCATGATCCGTAAAGCGTTGTACCACAGTGCGTTGATCTCCACCGGTTTTCCGTGGCGCGGTGTTGCTACCCAGTCACCGACGCGGACATCCATCCAGGTGATCTGGTCAAGACCGCTTCCGGCGTGGATGAGCCCGTCGTCTTCCATATAAATGCTGAAATCCGTTCCTTTTTCATAGGCGGAGATGATTTCTTTTAAATGAGGGAAAATCTGTTCTTTTACAAAAGCTTCCGCCTCGGCAGCCGGGTTATAATGAAGGTACTGATAGACCGCATAAAAGTACCAGAGAGAGGCGTCCACCGTGTTATAGAGCGGCGGCATATTGTCATCTGGGAACATATTCGGCACAATTCCGTGGCGGATATATCTGGCAAATGTCAGAAGAATCTCCTCAGCTTCTTTGAAACGTTTCGTGCAGAGCGTCAGACCGGTAAAGGCGATCATTGTGTCTCTGCCCCAGTCGGTAAACCACGGAAGTCCGGCGAGAACAGTCATCATTTTCGTGGACTCGCGGTAAGTCAGAAACTGGTCGCTGGCAAGCACCAGCTGGTTGGCAAACGAGTCGCGGTATCCGGCTTTTTCAAAAAGTTCTGCATGGCAGCGGGCATTTTCCTCTAAAATGGAAAATGCTTCCGTAGCAGACACAGGGGCAGGACGCTCGTTCACGTCACCGATACTGCACAGGATGGAAACTTTTTTGGTTGTGTTGGCAGGAACTGCAATGGACAGGTCAACCGGGCAGTAATGGCAGTCAAGCCCATCTGTCTCAAGATCCACTTCAATCTGTAACTGCATGTCGATGTCATAAACAGTTTCACGTTCGGAAAAAGTTCCTTCACTTGTCTGAAAACGAATGGCAATATCTTTATTTTTTTCCGGAACAAGATAAAATGTCCTGTCTTTTGTAAATGTCTCAAATTTTAAAGTGTCCGGGGTGCTGCTCTCACTGTGCTCGCGGTAGTTGAAAAGCGGTGTGAGCGTAAAGGTACAGTCGCTGTCCCCGGCGGTCAGTTCATAGGCGACTGCGCAGACATTGGCGTTCCTTTTTAATGTGATGTGCTTTTCAAAAGAAAAATTGTCTGTCTCATAGGTGTAGTGCACGCTTCCGTCATAGATAAAGGAAGTGAGAAACTTCTGTCCCTCTGTGTAAACCGTTTTTCCGGAAGCACAGTGCTGGGAAGTCTCAAAGGAAACCGTGCTGGTTCCGACAGTGGCTGTTTCGTTGATCTTGGAAAAAACGAGATAGCGCTCAATTGGTGCATGGAGGCTGGCAATCAGGTACCCCTGATGTGTACGGCTGTGTGCGCCGATCATCGAGCTTCCTGCGTATCCGCCAATGCCATTGGTGACTGCCCACTCACGTTTGATCCCTTCTTTGAATGTTGTCCAGTCTTTCTGGGTATACTGATATGTGATCATTCTTTTTTTCCTCCTGAACGAAAAAATACGAAAATTTCTATTATCTTATTTTACATGATAAAAAAGAAGTTGTACAGAGGGAAAAAAGCGTATATAATTATCATTACGAAATTTTGTTTGGAGGAAATGATTATGCAGGAAAAATTAGTTATTGTTCCGAAAAAAACAACGGGTGGACATAAGGCAGGAATGATCGCATTTTTTGTTTTAACCTGTCTTTGTTTAGTACTTAGCATGTTTGTATCACCGGTTATCTTTCTGGTGCCGACGATCATCTTTGGTGTGATCTGGTATCTGTTTGCATTTCGCAGTGAAGTGGAGTATGAGTATACATATTATGATGGCGACCTGAGATTTGCGAAGATCAGGAATAAAGCAAAGAGAAAGAAAATTGCCTATCTTAGTATGGATGATGTGCTGACCATTGCCCCGAAGGGTGACCGCAGCATTTACAAGTATGAGAATGACAGATCGGTTACAGTGAAAAACATTGCGTCCGGCAATGCAGATGCAAAACTTTATGAGGCAGTCTGCAAGGGCGAAAACGGTATCACAAGGTATGAGTTTGAGCCGGATGAGGACATGTTAAATGCCATCATGGTAAAATATCCAAGAAGCGTTATAAAGTAGCAGGATCGCGATTGCGAAAAATACTGTGGCTTATCGGCTGCACAGTGGAGGATTTATGTTAGAGTTAAGAAATATCACCTATGAAGTAGATGATAACAACGAGAATAAAGAGATTTTGAAAAATGTCAGTGTCACCATTGACGATCATTTTGTGGCGATCACAGGACCAAACGGCGGTGGAAAATCCACACTTGCCAAGATGATCGCAGGAATCATCCGTCCGACAAGTGGGCAGATCCTTTTAGACGGAGAGGATATCACCAGTTTAAACATTACGGAGCGCGCCAGAAAAGGAATCAGTTTTGCATTCCAGCAGCCGGTCCATTTTAAAGGGCTGACCGTAAAAGACCTCATCACGATCGCCGCAGGCAAGGAGATGAGTGTGAATGAGATCTGCGATATTTTATCGGAGGTAGGTCTGTGTGCGAGAGAATACATTGACCGTGAGATCAACGGAAGTCTTTCCGGCGGTGAGCTGAAAAGGATCGAGATCGCAATGATCACTGCAAGGGGAACGAAGCTTTCTATTTTTGATGAGCCGGAGGCAGGGATCGACCTCTGGAGTTTTAACAGCCTGATCAAAGTATTTGAAAAAATGAGAGATGAGATCAACGGAACGATTCTGATCATATCCCATCAGGAACGGATCCTTGACATTGCGGACAAGATCATCGTCATTGCAGACGGACAGGTGCGCAAGACCGGAACCAAAGCGGAAGTGCTTCCGGAACTTCTGAATACGGCACAGACCTGCCAGACGTTGATCGATAAAGCATAGCCGCACTGGCAGAACAGATTTGTAGTGAGAGAGCTGCTGAAAGGATGATGACCGGCAGAAAACAGCAGCAGGAGAATGAGGAAGAACCATGGATTTAGTACAGAAAAATTTATTAGAACAGGTGGCGGGACTTCATGAGGTTCCGGAAGGTGCCTATAATATCCGTGCCAATGGAAAAAAGGCTGCACGAAACACCACCGCCAATATTGATATTGTCACAAAAGAGGACAAGGACGGAATTGACATCATTATCAAACCGGGAACGGTCAATGAGAGCGTTCATATTCCGGTTGTTTTGAGCGAGAGCGGATTGCAGGAATGTGTATACAATGATTTTTACATTGGGGAGGGCGCAGATGTCACGATCGTCGCGGGATGCGGAATCCACAACTGTGGCGTGGACACTTCCAAGCATGAGGGAATCCACACATTTTATCTGGAGAAAAATGCAAAAGTAAAATACATTGAGCGCCACTATGGTGAGGGAGATGGAAATGGTGAAAATATCATGAATCCACAGACCATCGTGCATTTAAAAGAGGGCGCACATATGGAGATGGAGACAACCCAGATCAAGGGAATCGACTCCACAGTCCGTATCACCAAAGGAGATCTTGCAGACGGAGCTTCCTTAGAAGTGCATGAGAAGATCATGACACACGGAAAACAGTATGCCAAGACAGATTTTGCAATCGATATGAACGGAAAAGACTGCAGCTGTAATCTGGTGTCACGTTCGGTGGCAAAGGGAGAATCCCGACAGGAATTCTTCTCTATTATGAACGGAAACGCAGCCTGTGCAGGCCACAGTGAGTGCGATGCGATCATTATGGATCATGGATGCGTGACAGCAAGCCCACAGCTTACCGCCAACAATATTGACGCAAACCTCATTCATGAGGCAGCTATCGGCAAAATTGCAGGCGAGCAGCTGATCAAGCTTATGACACTTGGACTTACGGAAAAAGAAGCCGAGGAACAGATCATCAATGGATTTTTGAAATAACAGACTGCCATGGCAGACAATGGAAACAGTTGTCTGTTGTGGCTTTTTCTGTAATAGGAAACGTCAGCTTAGAGCAAAAGGAGAGGAACATGAAATTCTTTCATTTGTCGGATCTGCATATTGGAAAGCAGCTGCATCATTACAATATGATCGCAGAACAGCAGGATATATTAGGGAAAATCGTGGCGTTGGCAGAACGCGAGAAGCCGGATGCGGTTCTCATTGCAGGGGATATCTATGATACGCCGGTACCGTCTGCGGAGGCAGTGTCAGTGTTTGATGAGTTTCTGACAGCACTGAACGATCTGGAGCCGGAAGTGACAGTCTGCATCATTGCAGGGAATCACGACAGTGCGAAACGGATTGATTTTGCGAGTGACATTCTGGCAAAACACAGGGTGATGATCGCAGGTATGCCGCCGGTTACCCGGGAGGAGACCATCAGAAAAGTGAGTTTTTTTGATGCATACGGCGAGGTATGCATTTACCTGCTTCCTTTTGTGAAGCCTTCCTATGTGAGAAATCTGATCGATGGTGACATTACGACTTATGATGAGGCTGTCCGGCTTGTCATAGAGCGGGAGAACATCGACACTGCAAAGCGCAATATCCTCGTAAGCCATCAGTTTTATACTGCTGCGGGCATGGAGCCGGAGACTTCAGACTCCGAGATCCGCATGGTTGGAGGGATTGAAAATGTGGATACAGCGGTGTTGGAACCGTTTGATTATGCAGCACTTGGACACATTCACAGAAAACAGAAAATAGGGCGTGTACAGAACCGTTACTGTGGAACACCGTTACAGTATTCCGTGAGCGAGGCGGGCGATGAAAAGACCGTGACTATGGTGGAACTTTTGGAAAAAGGAAGCGAGCCGCATATCACAGAACTGCCGCTTACGCCGATGCGCAGGGTGCGCAAAATGATCGGACATCTGGATGAAATTTTAAATGCAGCGGCAGAGGACAACTGTCACGATTATGTGAGCATTACATTGACAGATGAGGTGGAAGCGTACCAGCCGAAAGAAAAGTTAGAACAGGTCTATGACCATATTCTGGAGATAAAAATAGACAATGAGAGGACAAGGAAGATTCTGGAGTTTTCGGAAGAGGAAGTGGAGAGCCTCGATCCTTATGATGCGTTTGTGAACTTTTTTCAGGAGATGAACGGAAGGGCGATGACGGAGGATGAGGACAATGTAATCCGCACTGTGATAAACGGGGAAAAGGAGGTGGCAGAATGAAGCCTTTGAAACTTACCATGTCAGCATTTGGTTCGTATGCGGGAAAAAATGTCATTGATTTTACCGGGCAGCAGCAGGGGATTTTTCTGATCACCGGAGATACCGGAGCAGGAAAAACAACCATTTTTGATGCGATCACTTACGCACTTTACAATCAGACCAGCGGCGGTGAGCGAAACGGAAACATGATGCGCAGCCAGTATGCCCAGCCGGAGACGGAAACCTATGTGGAACTGGAATTTTTATACCGGGGACAGACATACCGCGTGCGCAGAAACCCGGACTATAAGATTACGAAAACACTGAAAAACGGCAAAATCAGGGGGCAGAAAGTACCACACAGTGTCGAACTCACCCTGCCGGATGGAACTGTTTTCCCGGAAAAGAAAAATGCTACCGATGCAAAAATTATTGAAATACTGGGGCTTACCGCAGACCAGTTTTCGCAGATCGTGATGATCGCACAGGGAGATTTTTTAAAACTCCTGTATACAAAGTCAGACGAGCGGAAAATGATCTTTTCCAAATTATTCAGGACGGACATCTATTGGAAGATCCAGGAAAATCTCAGAAGAAAATCCATGGAAATGGATGAGCGGATACAGGAGAACGACAGGGCATTTGAGCAGGAGAAAAGCAGGACCATTCCGCTTCCTGAAAGTGAAGAATTACCGCTGGATGAACTTGTGGAGCGTTTGCGGGAACGATTAAAGGATGCGTTAAAAGAGCAGAATCTCCGCAGGGCGAATGTGGAGGAACTGAATAAAAAGATCACAAAGTATGAGGAGATCAATAAACTTTTTGTTTCTCTGGAAAAAATCAGGCAGACTGGAAAAGAGCTGGAAGCAAGACAGGTGGAATCGAAAGAGCGCAGGCAGCAGATTGAGAATGCGCTGAAAGCGGATAAAGTGCTTGTGGCGGAGCAGCAGAATCTCAGACAGCAGCAGACAGTGGAGCAGTCGGTACAGGCGATCGCAAAAATGGAGGAAACACTGACAAACAATCAGGAGATGTTCGAGACATTAAAGACACAGCTGCAGGAGGTAGAGGCAGAACAGAAAAGAGAAGCGGCAGACATCCAGAAAAAAATGCTTGCGTTAGAGCAGTCATTCCCGTCTTATGAGGCACTGCAGAATGCGCGGTCAGAGGAGCAGCAGGCCAAAAAGGTGTGGGAAGACCTCGGGAAAACATCAGAGGAGTCATTCCATAAGAAAGAGGCTGGGATTGCTGCATTAAAAGAACAGCAGAAGCGGCAGGAGCAGATCGTGGAGCAAACGAAGAAAAACTGGGAGCAGACATCGCTCAGCGCTTCGGAGTCGGCAAAGCATTATGAACATATGTATGAAGCCTTTTTAAAAGAGCAGGCGGGGATCCTGGCAGAAAATCTGAGCGTGGGCTGTCCATGCCCGGTCTGCGGTTCAACGGTCCATCCGGATCCGGCGAAGCTTTCTGACCATGCGGTGACAGAACTGGAAGTGGAGCAGGCAAAAAAGACAAGGGCTGCAGCGGAAGAAAAGCGCGATATGGCGTATGCTGCTTTTGAGGCAGAGAAAACAGAAAAACAGAAGCTTGCGCAGGCAGTCGAGAAAGAGGAAGCTGATTTTGTACTGGCACAGACGATTGCAAAACAGCAGAGAAAAGAAGCAGAGCAAAACTATGTCAGTCTGCAGAAAATAGCGGAACAGATCCGTGAGAAGCTTGTGTATCCATCTCTTGCCGAAGCAAAAAAACAGTATGCCGCAATGCAGAAAGCATTGGAGGCGGCAGAGCAGGAGATAGAGAGGAAACGGCAAAAAGTGTCGGAGCTGGCAGAAGCGATGAACACGTTAAAAGGACAGAAACTCGCAGAGGAAGAGAATCAGAAAACGGCAAAAAAGCTTGCAGCAAAAACGGAAAAAGAATATGCAAAACTTTTGGAAAAATCTGGGTTTGTTTCCGAAGAAACATACCACCTTGCAATCCTGCCGGAGCGGAGCAGATCAAAACTGGAGCGGGAAGAGAAAGAGTATGAGTCTCAGTGCTTAAGACAGCAGAGTGAGCAGAAACTTTTGGAGAAACAGGTCAGCGGAAAAACATATACTGATACGACGGAATTAAATGAGCAGCTGAAAGCAGAAAAACAGGCATTAAAAGAGGCGGAAAAAACGTATATGGAGCTGCACACAGCATATGAAAATGACAGGTCAGTGCTGCAGAATTGTGCCGTCTATCTGGAAAAGGGAAAAAAACTGGAGAGCGAAGATCAGGTCATCAAAAGTCTGTCTAAGACAGCGAACGGAAGACTTTCCGGTTCTGCAAAAATCGATTTTGAAACTTATATCCAGAGGCAGTATTTTAAACAGATCATCCATGAAGCAAACAAGCGGCTCTTGACGATGAGCAATCATCAGTTTATTCTTAAATTAAAGGAAGAGGCGAACACGGGAAGAAAGACAAACGAGGGACTGGATCTTTCTGTTTACAGTCTTGTGACGGACAGCGAGCGAGACGTGAAAACACTGTCCGGCGGGGAATCTTTTCTGGCAGCACTTGCGATGGCACTCGGATTGTCCGATATCGTGGAGCGGAGCGCAGGGGCGATCCACCCGGATATGATGTTTATCGATGAGGGATTTGGTTCTCTGGATGCGCAGTCGAGACAGCAGGCGATCGAGGTGCTTGCGGAACTTGCCGGTGACAGCCGCATGGTTGGGATCATCTCCCATGTGACGGAACTGAAAGAACAGATCGACCGTAAACTCGTTGTCAGCCGTACGGACAAGGGCAGCAGGGCTGTGTGGACGGAATGAATGTTATCATAGGTAATAGGCACAACTGAAGCAGGTAAGTAAAAAGCACATTTCGAGCAGGTGCCTTGTTGGAATAGTAATCAGTACGAGGAAAGAACAGATCGCGGTGTTTGCAAAATAGAAGAAAAGAAAGCAGGAAATCGTAATATGGACGAAATGCAGAGACCAATTGGAGTATTTGATTCCGGCGTTGGTGGAATCAGCGTACTTCGGGAATTGGTGGCATTGATGCCAAATGAAAATTTTATATTTTATGGGGATTCAAAAAATGCGCCCTATGGAACAAAGACCTTAGAGGAAGTGCGGAAACTCACACTGGCAGATGCGGAGTACTTAAGGTCGCGGAATGTAAAAGCACTGGTTGTCGCATGCAACACGGCGACAAGCGCAGCGATTCACATTTTAAGGGAAAAATATCAGAAAGAGATTCCGGTCATTGGAATTGAGCCGGCATTAAAACCGGCGGTGTCTGTAAAAGAGAATCCAAGGGTGCTTGTCATGGCAACGCCTATGACATTGCGGGAAAAAAAGTTCCATAACCTTATGCAGAAATTTCAGGATCAGGCGGAGATCATATCACTGCCATGTCCGGGGCTTGTGGAATTCGTAGAGCGCGGAGAACTTTCCGGGGAAGCACTGGAACATTTCTTAAAAAATCTGTTTGCACCGTACCAGGAAAGAAAAGTGGATGCAGTTGTTCTTGGCTGCACGCATTATCCACTGGTGCGTAAGACGATTCAGAAAGTACTCGGCTCCGGGGTAGCGGTTTTTGACGGTGGTGCAGGAACTGCCAGAGAGACACTTCATAAATTAAAAGAGTATAGTCTGGTTTCGGATGCAGTGACACCGGGAACGGTGCAGTTTTATAACAGCACAGAAGATCAGGCAATGATCGAGTTGAGCAAATATCTGCTGGAACAGAGGAAGATGTGATAAATAAAAAATGGAAGTGTTATGTATAAAAGGAAAAATACCGGGCAGACTATGATCATACAAAAAAATCTAAACAGAAACAAATAAAATATTAACGAATTATAAAATAATTTATTTGGAATTTTAGAAATGTTTTCGAAAACCGACATAATTCGTACACATTTATTTTGTATATTACTATTATCAACAAGAGAACAACAGACAAGCACTTGTTGATGTAAGCATTCAGAATGGTGCTTACTAAAAATGCCAATTTTCCTTTATATAGATTAACATTTTCATAACTAAACTCCTCGAAAAAACAGTCCGCAAGGGCTGTTTTTTCATTGAGAGAAAAGATTCTGTTTCTTGTTTATTTGGGATATCTGAGTTATCATTGGATGGATAAAATGGTTTCGATTCCGAATAAGGAAGTTTTAAATCAATATATGAAAGCAGTGGATTGAAAGATTATCATGGAAATCTGATACTTGTTGGAATTAATTATGCGAAAGATTCCAAGCAACATAGAAAAGTTTGAAAAATAAACAGGAAAAGGAAAGCAGTAAGTTCCAGAATGCTGGAATTTACTGCTTTTTTGCGTTTAAGGAATTTAAAAATATAAGAAGATTATCTAATTGTTCTGGAGATAATTTGTTTGTTGCATTAATAAGTTCTATTTGTTTTTTACTAATAAGAGTTGAAGAAGATACCATAAAATTTTTTGACTAGAAAGCTTTCAGGCGGAAATAATAAAAGGTAAAAGAAAATACAAAATGTATTTTCTTTTACCTTTTGCTGTGTTATGATGAAATCATGGAGGTGACAAAGAAATGAAACCATTATTTTATTTATTAAGTTTGAAAATATCAGGAATAAAAAACATTGAAGTTCCAATTGAATTGAATTTTTACAAAAAGACAATTAATAACAGTGATTTTGATCCAGAGAAATATAGAATAAAGGCTATTTATGGGGAAAATGGTTCGGGGAAAACAGCAATTATAACGGCAGTGAAAATTTTGCAGAACTTTTTGACGGATAAAAATTATCTGATCGATAGTGATAACCAGAAGATATTAGTGGAAACGATCAATAAGAAAACGCATTCAGGATTTATTGAGTGTGAAGTTTATACAGATTTTGGGGGTAAAAAAAATATTTTAAAATATACCATATCATTTGAAATTGGAATAGACAACAGATGTCATGTTTTGAGTGAAAAGTTAGAACAAAAAAAGGGAAATTATACCAAAAACAGTTATAATCTGGTATTTGAGACGGCGAATGGCATACTATTGCAATTAGGAAATGATGAAATGTTCCATGAGATAAAGGAAAAAAGCTTAAATCTGCTCGGAATGCAGACATTGGCGGTAAGTATTTTTACAATGAAAGATTTAAAAGAAAAATACAGGCAAAATGATGAAATGTACTATATTTCATTATTGATTTTGTTTGGTTTGTCATTGAATGTAAGTATTGATGAAGCGGATGACCATAAGAATTATTTTTTACGTGAAGAAATAAAAACACTCGCATTAACAGAAGCCGGAAAAGGGGAAGATAAATTATATTATCATTTAACGGACTGGGGGAACAGTGGTCAGATCAGTGCGAATCTTATTTTAAAAAATAAGTTTGAAAAATTTGAAAAAAAAATCTCACGTATGTGTGTATTCGTTCAGATTTTTAAACCGGAATTATGTGATATTGCCATTGAAAAAAAAGATTATGATCAATTTTATAAGTATAATTTACGAATGATTTATAAAGATTATACTCTTGACCAGGAATTTGAGAGCCGTGGTATAAAAAAGATTATGGAACTTTTTGAGTATCTGGATATGTCTGCGGATGGACAGATTACATTTATTGATGAATTGGATGCAAATATAAACGATGTATATCTGGATAAATTGATTGAGTATTTTATTCTTTATGGAAATGGACAGCTTTGCTTTACGGCACATAACTTATCACCGATGAGCTTGCTCAAACGTAACAAAGAATCTATTAATTTTATTTCAAGTATTAATACGGTTCACACTTGGGCAAATAATGGAAATCAGACACCCGCACGTGCTTATAGAAATGGCTTTATCGAAGATTCACCATTCAATGTAGATGCTTCGGATTTTCTTGGAATACTTGGAGGTGATGATGAGTAGGCAGATACTTCTTTGCGTAGAGACTAACTCCAAAGCGAGAACGGATTACCAATATATTAATGAAACAATTCATAGATTTTATGTGAATGATCCAAAAATCAGTTATAAACCTATTTTTTTAGAGTCAAAATCAATGTATGCTTCACCGAAGAAACAGAAAGAAATAGGGAAATATATCAAAGCTTATCCAGAAGATACAACGGTAATTTATTTTATAGATTTGGACGATTATGATACAAATTATGAAACAAAAAAATTATTTGAAGATATAAAAAAATATTGTGAAACGCATGCATATGAACTGGTATTTTTTTGCAGAGACGTAGAAGAAGTATACCTTGGAAAGCGGGTGAATGATAAAGATAAAGTAAATGAGGTAAAGAGATTTAAGAGCAAGAAAATGATAGAAGCGGTATTACCACAGAATCTTTCGCAAAACGAATATAAAATAAATGGTAGTAATATACTTAATGTTCTGGATAAGTTTTGGACAAGGAAAAACTAATAAAATTTGTTCAGAGCCAGTTTTTTATGATAGCTGGCTCTGATATTTGTGGTATAGAATATGAAATAATGATAGTGACAATTTTATAAAAACCAAATCTTCTCATTCGTTGAGGAAATGCTGACCACGCCAGCCTGAAGCAGTGCCATGACATCTTCTTTATCGGAAACCAGTCCGCCTGCAATGACAGGAACAGTGGACAGTTTGCAGACCTTAGCGAGTACTTTTGGCATGAGAGCCGGAAGCACTTCGATCAGGTCAGGTTTGGCGGTTCGAAGCTGGTGTTCAATGTTGGAATAAGCCATGGAATCAATGACAAACAGCCGAAGGATTGTATACAATCCTAACTCCTTTGCACGTTTGATCAGAGCAGGCTTGGTGGTGATAATGCCATCTGCTTTGGTATATTTTTGGATAAAGTCGACCGCAATCTCTTTGGAACTTAAGCCTGCGATCAGATCAATATGAACCATTGCAATTTTTCCAGAGGATTTCACGGTCTCAACAATGTCTGGAATATTGCATATGTCACCATATAAAATAAAAATGACACGGCTTTCACTTGTGAGACATTTTTTTAACCCTTCATCATCCTTAATAGCTGCAATAATCGGGGAATCTTCGATTGCTTCTTTAAATTCTTTTTTCATAGGGAATTACTCCATTTCGTTTATACTGTTTGATCGGAAAGACGTTTATAAATTTTCTCTACGTTATAATCTGGCGCACATTGTCCGATAGCATCATAGATCTGCCTGATCTGTGACGGTGGTTCCTCCAGCATATCCGCTGTTTCTTCTGCTGTACAGCCTTTTTTGTACTTTTTAATTATGAGTTCAATTTTGCCTTCGAGTTTACCTTCAATTCTGCCCTCAATTTTGCCAGCAGTTCGCCCCTCCATAATGCCGGCTTCCCTTGATTCGCGGAGATCATCCGCAAATAATTCGCGCAATGCTTCACACATTTTACGTTCCTCCTTCAATTCCTGCCAGTTCGCACGCATGACAGTATCTGCAAGCGCCTGGAATAATTTTGATTTTTTATTTTCACCGTAGCGTTCTATGAAATTCCTGATCTCTCCGCCTGCCTTCAGATCATTCCGCAGATTATTCAGCCAGTAATTATTGTTTTTTGATAATGCAGGAACAATGATAAGCTGCACCGGAATTGCATCACCCGTCAGATAGTAGATGCCGCTTTCTATCTTTTCTGCCATTATGCCCCGGTCTCTTTGCAGCTTGTCTAGCATGGCTCTCGGATAATGATAGCATACAAAAGTGATTGTCAGCTCTGCTGCCGGGATAAGATCAATTTTCTCCGTATCAGCCTTGTAAATACAGGCATATGCGTACACCTTATAAAAGTCATCAATGTCAAGATTGTCTTCCGGTGATTTGTATTCTATGATATTGTACTGCCGGAAAATCCTGCCAATATTCTTCTGGATCTTTACATGTTTTTCATTTTTGATCAACACATCAATCTGCATTGGCTTTTTGGAAAGCAGATGTTCGGAATCGAATTCCAGATATTCTGCCTCTTCTCCAAACTCAATCTGCAGTGCCGCGTCAAATGCAGGATGCCATTGGATTTTCTCATCGTTTGTGTTCAATCACGTTCCCCCTTTATGATAATAGAATGTGTGGTATTTTTCAATGCGTACAAGCTATTTTTCCTATCGAAAATACAGGACAGGATGCTGTAATAATCCATGTTACAATTCATATGCATTGAATTTTTCATCAAAATGGAATCTCGTGCCGAAACGGCTGTGAAATCTGAGATTATATTCTACACCACAAAACGTGGTTTGGAATCTGCAGACAGAAACGAAATAAGAATGTTTGCAACTATGAAAAAGCTTCACAATCACAACCGCATATGTCTGCGACTTTGATGTGCATTCAGTATAGAACATTCCGTCAATTGTGTCAAATATAAACCTGAGTTTAACGTATGAACTGCCGATTGCAGGTGGTGGCACGGATTTTTGTAGGTTATGTCGTATTGTATGCCAACAAATTGTATCGAAATATAAAAAATAGAACTGTTTGTTTTCAGGAGCGCTTCCGCTTGTTGTCGCT